>Ga0136643_10005626_pt1 | contig 17730 bp, 6 predicted proteins | sample TergutLab28metaG_FD_96883 | JGI IMG/M metagenome (GOLD analysis project Ga0136643, IMG submission 96883) | Labiotermes labralis P1 segment gut microbial communities from Petit-Saut dam, French Guiana - Lab288 P1 (version 3) (version 3) | ecosystem: Host-associated > Arthropoda: Insects >... | reverse complement strand
CTGTTTTATTACACAAGGTAATATGTAGGCTACATGTTTCGACTAATAAATAGTCATCTTCAGGCCTATTCTTTACAGGTTAAGTCACAGGATGCTGTGCACACATTGGGATCCCAGTGTCTTTACATCAGTGAAATATTTAAGCCGTATCATTTGCCTAGGAGAGTAAAACTTGCAAAGTATATAACTAAGTGGTTAAAATTCATTTTAAAAATCTAAAAAATAGTGTATTGACTTTTACCATTTCAAAAATGTAGGTCCCGTTACCATCAAATTATTCCAGGAATGTGAATTTATACTTGCAGTGAAGCCAGAGTTTATCCGGTGTTTTTTGTTGCATGGCGTGAATGGGCGTGTTGTCGTAATATCTCACACGCAAGTTATTAATAGTTACAGAAAGTAAAGGGAGATGTGTCAACTTAAACCCCGAAGCCGCAGCTTTGAGAAGTCTAATTAAAGTACATAAAGATGGCAAACCCAATCGCCCAGTCGTTAATTACAAAAATGCCCCATCCTATAAATTAGCTAAGTTGTTCAGAGGCAATTTAAAGTCGTGTAGCCCACTTCCAACTTATATAACGTCCAGAACTCAGTACACCTCATGAAAGACTTGTCAGAGATACCAATTGTTCCTGAATTAAAACTGACTTCACTAGATATCTCAAACATGTATACCAACATCCCTACAGATGATCTAATAAATGTCATCGATACCTTATGCAAGAAACATAATCTAGAAGAGGCATTGATAAGGTAAATCTTAACAATAACCAAAATTATCATCACACAGAATTACTTCAGTTTTAAGGGTAAAACTTATCTACAAAAGAACGGATTAGCTATGGGTGCTCCTAAGTCTTCCATCTTGTCTGAGATCTATTTGCAACACTTAGAAAATACCAAGATTTTTTATATCCTAGGAAATTCTAGATTAGAAGGATGTTTTAGTTATGTAGATGACGTACTCCTTATCTACAATGAAAACTTAACTGACATTGAAGATATTCTTAGCTCTCTCAATTATCTGACTCCGAGCCTAAACGTCACAATGGAACAAGAGAAAGAAAATAAACTGAATTTTCTAGACGTTTCAATAATAAAAACAATGGACAAAATATCCTTCGATATAAACAGAAAGCCGACAACTTCTGACGTCATCATTCCGAGCGACTCTTGCCATCTGCACGAACAGAAATTGGCAGCAATCAGATGCTTCACAAATAGAATAAACACGTACGGTCTACCAAAAGAAAGCAGATAGAATTGGACATGGTAAGACAGATCATCCACAATAACAAGTTTAACACCTCCATCTTAGACAGAGTCAACAATGCTAAATCGAAACAAAGATAGGACAACAAAACAAAAATATGGGCCAAATTTACGTATATCGGAAAGGAAACAAGGCAGATAACAAAACTTTTCAGGAATACAAAAGTAAATGTGTCTTACACTACTAAAAAATGTAGGAAAACTCTTAAATGCAAAATCACAAAACACGCAACAACCCGACAAATACTAAAAAAGTGGAGTGTAACAATTAAGTTGCCCCACGTTTCACAAGAATTATATAGGTCAGACCGGTCGACCTTTCCACGCAAGGTTCCGCGAACATTATAACGATTACAAGTAGGCGTACAATAATCTAAGTTCGCCCAACATCTTTTGAACGAGGGCCATGTTTTTGGCCCAATGAACGATATAATGGATATAGTCCACTTTGCGAGAAAAGGTAAAATGTTAGATACTCTGGAGAAATTCTACATCTAAGAAGTGACACAAAGCGGAAAACAAATAAATGACAAATTCGCCGTGCAGAATAATCCGATATTCGAGACATTAGTACAACATCCCCTCCACAGAGGGTATCACCAATAAATACAATAAAACACCAACACACGTTCACCTAAACGGGCAGTACGTCGGAGGAGCGGGCCGAGTCTGTTACAGTGAACAACCAAGACCAAAACAGATATGGCACGGTGCAACCATAAAGGGGAAACTCATTGACAACTCTTGAACAAACCCACACAACAGACCGCATCCAGCAACAAGGTTTAAAAATAACGGAACCAATAAGTTCGACCTATCAATCGCAAGTCTTCACTATCAATATGTACAAACTTCTTTATAACCCAGTTAATAACTTAAGCTAACTTTTGTCATCCATCTTTGATTACCAGACAACAGGAGAAAACCTTGACGAGGAAGCTCATTCTTCCCACAAAAACTTACCAAAGTAAACAGACAACGAATCTCATCTGAGTAATTCCATCCCGAATTCCACAAGACATTATTAATATTTATTAAAACCAACTAATTGCACATACTTGTCAAACCATTAAAACCACATTATTAGATGTGGTTTTAATGGTTTGACAAGTATGTACAATTAGTTGGTTTTAATAAATATTGTTATCACATTGCACGGTAATAAAAAAAATCCACAAGACATATTCCGTGTGAGATATTACGACAACACGCGCATTCCCCCGAGGCAACAAAAACACCGGATACACTCTGGCTTCACTGTAAGTATGACCTCACAACCCTGGAATAATTAGATGGTAACTTTTTTAAAATGGTAAACGCCAATACACAATTTTTTAGATTTTTAAAATGTATTTTAACCAATTAGTTACATACTTTGCAAGTTTTAATCTCCTAGGCAAATGATATGGCTTAAATATTTCACTGATATAAACACACTGGGATCCCAATGTGTGCACAGCATCCTGTGACTTAACCTGTAAAGAATAGGCTTGAAGCTGTCTATTTATTAGTCGAAACATGTAGCCTACATATTACCTTGTGTATTAAAAACAGTTGTGTTGACGTACAAATTAGTATTATCATATGTAAATCGGCAAATTTTAAAGAATACCGAACCTTAAGCATCCTGTCACAAACGTCTAAAAATTTTAACAAAAGCACTTCGAAGCGAATGGAGAAAAAATTGATGAAAACCGCGCAGAAGACCAATTTGGCTTTCGACAGAATAGTGGAAAAAGATAACATCTTTTGTATTTGCGAAACATTGTAGAGAAAAGTTTTGCATTTAACATATAGGTATATATTGGCTTTGTAGACGTACTGGAAGCTTTAAAAGCGTAAATTGGAACGTAATGATGAAAATACTAAAGATGATTAAAATGGAGTACAGAGAGAGAAGAATTATTAGAGAATTATACAAACATCAAACGACGTCCATAAAAAATAAAAGAAAGTAAAAGAGAAGTCGCAATTAGAAAAGGAGTGATTCAAGGCTGCAACTTACCGTCATTGTTATTTAACCTTTTGGCGCCGGAATTATTTTTTTAATTTTAGCACACCCTGTATATAAAATGTGAATAATACAGGAACCAAATACGTTAGAATTATGAAACAAACTGCATTTTTAAGAAAAAACGTAGAGTATATACCATGTTTAAAATATTCAGTACCTATATTTGTTGAATAAATATATAAAATGCAACTTTGGAGGTTAACGGTACGGTACGTCAACTATAGTTGACATTAGGCATCTAAAAGTTAATATATGCATAGAACAAGCTATAAATGAATGTAAATAATATTGCAATGGAATTAAGGTGAATGGAGTGGGAATACAGACGCTGAGGTTTGCAAATAATATGGCGATTAGAGCGCAAGGTGAAATAAATTTAAAAAGCGCATTAGAAAACTTAGATGATATTTTGAAAAGTAACTGCAAAATAAAAATTAACAGGAAAAGAAACAGAAGTTATAGTTTGTTCCAAAGATCGTGAAAATATTAATATTATAACGGATGAAGACGCCCTAACGCAAGTACCAAAAGTCAGGTACATAGGCAGTGTGTTTACAGAAGATAGGAAAAATAAAGAAGACATAATAGAACGAATTAAAGAAACTAAAGTTTTGTTTAATAATAAAAAGCAACTACTCTGTTCGAATAACCTTAGTTTCGAAATTAATAAAAACTTATAAAAACTGTATTTGGAGTGTTGTTCTTTATCGATCAGAAAGATGGACCCTACGAAGAAACGAAGACTGTCGTAAATGCATTTGAAACATGGAGTTGGAGAAGAATGTTAAAAATAAAATGGACACATAGAATAAAGAATGATGAAGTTTTTCAAAGGGTGCAAGAAGAAAGATTACTTTTAAAAATTTTAAAAATTAGAAGCCACTCATGGATAGGACGTACAATTAGACATAACGAGTTTGTAGTAAACATCCTTGGAGGAGCAATATCTGGAAAAAAAAGGATGTGGGAAGACCTCGACTAGAATACTTAAAGCAAATCGCCAGAAACACAGAAGCTGACAGTTATACAGCAATGAAAGGAATGACTGGCAACAATTCCAGATGGAAAGCTGCCAACCAATCAAAAGATTGAAGGTTAAGAAGAAGAAGAAGAAAAAGAAGAAGAAGATGATGATGATAATGAAGAAGAAGTAGAAGAAGAAGAAGAAGAAAAGAAAAAGAATAAGTTCTTGTTGGATACATCCTATCGTTCCAACTGTGTCACAGGCTTATTATTACTCAAAGGACAACATAAAGTAAGTAGGTACAAGTGAGTGATGTTTAATGTTGTCTAATCTAGCACAAATTTTCACTGATGCCAAAATTACTTTAAATGCAAAATATTCGCGTCTGTTTTTTTTTCCTCTGTAGTGCAGTACAACAGTACCAGCAGGAACAGTAAATGTTTCTGTGAATTAGACCCATTTAACAGCAGATGTTGCCAGTATGTTACTGGCATGGTGGTGCTACGTGCAACTCGGAACTCTATTGTCCTATTGACCGGATAGTCTCTAATGTAAATTTATGATAAATGTGACGCATTTACTGTTATTTGATTCAACCATTAATGTGCACGAGATAACAGTTTAGAGTTTGTAACAGCTGTCAATACCTGACTGTTTTGTCGCTTTCGACATTTGTCAGTTAATTAAGATTTACTGATACAGGTTTATCCAGGGAAGTGAAACGTACTCCAGTATCATCTTAATCCGTTACATTGAAATATAAGCGAAGCTCTCTCGCCATTCACTGAAAGACGTCTATACGTTCCGAGTTAAAATTATGACTTGAGGGTGTTAGGGACTGGGGCACTGAGAAAAATATTTGGACCCTAATTTTTAATCCTCACCAAATACTATACAACAACGACATCAAAAAATATGCGAGAGGCGGAGTATGTAGCAGGACTGGGACATGAGAATTGCGTGCCAAATCTTAGCCGGAAAACTAAAGGGAAGAAGCCACTTAAGAAAACAAGCATGTACTGGAGATTAACATTAAAACTGGCTCCAAAGATGCAGGATAAGACAATGTGGGTAGGATTTATATGGTTCAGAGCAGGGTCCTGTGCTGGATTGCTGTGAACATGTTCATGTAACTACGGGTTCGGTAAAAGGTGAGATGTCATGCGACTATCAGTGAGACTGCTGACTTCTTAAGAAGGGTTTAGTCTCAAATAAATACAGAGAGTGACTGAGGAGTTCACACTTGACCTTGGCAGTGGTTTGTACTAGCGAAAGTCGACCTTCCTTTGCAAGTGACCAGGAACCAGTTTAAGTTAATTGGACTGAAGTGCAGTCCGTAATTTGTGCGTGTGAGAAAAAACGGTTTCTTTCTGTAGTGTTCTGTGTGCTGACAGCTGTGCATTAACAGTGTTCTGTGTGCTGACAGCTGTGCATTAACAGTGTTCTGTGTGCTGACAGCTGTGCATCAACTTTACTTTAGGGTTGTGATAAAGGAAACACTAAACAAATAACGACCAGTGGAAAGAAAATAATCCAATGACAGAGACTCATTTTTTGACGCTACCTATACGTAGTCTTCCGACTGTCTTTGCGAGTGTTAATGGACTCTACCCACCTTGTGCAGGTCAATTGCATTCTCTTGAATAAAGACACTGGTTCGTTTGTCCAACCCGAAATTCAAAATAATATAGAAAGCAGAAAGCAGTTCCAGCGCTCTACGACTGTACAAAATAAATCATTTATTCCTCTCTCTCTCTTCTCTCATGCGGTTCCCACGTGTGGAAGTTACAGCTTCGAAAATGAAACTCTTTTCAGTGACGTGTAGAATAGTCGGGACAAGAATGTCTAAATTTCCGGAGACCGTTGCTACTATCGTGTTAAGGGGGCTGGGATAGCTCAGTCGGTATAGCGACTTGCTACGGGCTGGACAGTTCGAGTTTCGAATTCCGGTGCAGGCAAGAGATTTTCTTTTCTTCACGCCTTTTCAGACCGGTTCTGGGGCCCACCCAGCCTCCTGTAAAATTGGTCCCGGTTCTCTTTATCGACGGTACAGCGCCCAGGGTATGGCACTGACCATCCACCCCATCTAGCGCCGATATTTAGAGTAGACCTGTACCTGTACTCTCCTCCTGTACCTTCGCGTCAAGTTACGGGAAGATCTCATCTCTACCTTTACATTTACTCATCCGCGTACGTCTAGTGCCGTGATTAAGAATGAATGAAGCTATGCCCCGTCTCAGAATACACGCCTTCGTGGCTAGAACAAGGGAAATTTTATAAGAATTTAATTATATTTCCCAACAACACAATTATATAATCTTTTATATTGATTTTTATTCAATCCTACCACACGTTTCGGCTGTATGTTTGAGCCATTATCACGTAGGAACAGTGATTCACAAAACAAAAGTGAAAATGGTTGAGAGGCCTTTCCTTACAAACAATATAACTTTGCAATGATCTTATACCGACTGTATGTAAGGAGCAGTCTCTCCCCTTTTACTGTGTTTGTGAGTCAGTGTTCCTACTTGATGGTGGCTGTAGTAGACAGTCGAAATATATAGTAGAACTGAATAAAAATCAATGTACAACATCTGCTAGGTATATAGTTGTGTTTTTCGGAGAGATAAACACTTGTTTAATAAAACAAGAAGGGACTATGTCAACAAATGAAAACTACTTCTTATGTCCTGTTCTTATGGATTTGAAGTTGTCACAGCGGTGCTGCTGAAGATTTGAGTTTTACGAAAGGTTCACAGTATTGAGTGTTGAATATTGCCAAAGTTTCGAATAACAGTGCCTCCATCTTCATGGACAAGCAGTCTTGACTCAGGCGCTGTTGTGTTTTGTTCAGATACGCACGGAACGCAATGCAATAACAGCCATCGCAGTGACTTGGGTTGTGATACTGTTAGCGTCTGTGCCAGTGTACCTGAGTCACGGAGAGGTCAAATACACATATTCCTCCGCCGAGCACACTGCGTGCGTCTTCCTCGAAGCTGACGTCGTCAACAGACCCGAAGGTTACAACAAACCAGCCTTCCAGGTGCGTTAATCTGATGGATTAAGACATTCTGTTTGCAGTAAATCTGCGATATCTGGTACTGGGTGACCCGAAAAGCTATATTGTCAGGACATTTACATATTACATTTCTCTATTCCTTATATCACCAGCACTCAGCACCGATTCCGGGCGTTCAAAAAGGAATTGTTTAAAACAATAATTTTTACAGGGTAATTTGACGCCAGCCAACAGTCAATACACTGACAGCAAAATGAGTCTTGGGGTCCTTTTGCTCTTTTACACTACGTTATGTGAATAATTAGAAAAGGGAAGAGAGATGGGGAGGGGAAATCAGAAGAAGCCTCCCCATGCGCTTGTTAGGTACACTAACATACACATTAGGAATGGCATTAAATTACAATGCGTGGCAACAATTCGGAAGTGCTGGCTTAACAAGCTTATACTGTATTATCTAAGTGCGTACTTTTCTCGTTTTGTCTTCATTTTCTCGAGTGCTTAAGCAAACCAGCAAAATGCAATTTTAAAACCAACAAAGAAAATAGTAACATATATTAATATTACAACAAAACTGTACATGTTTCGATTTCAGTACTGAGTACATGCTGCAAATGTTACACTAAGCGGACAGTATGCTTAGTCCTATTGCAGAATATATCCCTGATGCATATTCGTAACTCAGTTCTTAATATGTAGGGTTTTTATAATATTAGTAGATAATAGTATATTGTGCCTTTTGATGGTGTTAAAATTATACTTTGTTTGTACTTGTCCCGTATCTTCTTTTAGCAACCGTAAGAACTCTCACTGCAGAAATGTTTCTTTAGAACAAGCAGAATGTTATAATATTGATATAATAATAATAATAATAGTAACTATAATACTGACACTTCAGGGTGACAGATCGTGTTTCTCACTCACACACAGTAGGAACAACTGCAGTCCCATAAATGTTAATCTTAACCTACTTAGACGGCAGAAGGGAAGATGCAGAATTCCGAACTGGCTAATAGTTTGAAGAGGTAACGGCATCTATTTGCAGGATCGACAGATACCAATATTCTTTGCAGATTATTTTCTTCGCCACATCGTACGTGACACCCCTGGCGCTGATCTGTGGCCTGTATCTGTGGCTGCTGCTGAGGTTGTGGCGTGGGGCGGCACCTGGAGGCCACGTGTCTGCAGAGAGTCGCAGGGGCAAGAAAAGGGTCACACGCATGGTCATAGTCGTGGTAGCCATCTTCGCCGTCTGCTGGTTCCCCATACAGGTGAGTGACTGGAAACGGAAGTCAGAGGCGTTCCTCGCCGTTACATGCTATCCCGTGCAACGTGTCTTGTCTTGCACCGACTTCCGCAAGCGAAATTTGTGAATAAGAACTAAACTTGTCAAATCATACAGTGTCGTAGCTGTTTTTTTTTCTGGCACCCCGCCGGGTGACAACAATGGCGGCCCCTTTCAATTTATGAACTTTTTAAAGAAATCACAATTGTTTATTAAATTTCTTCTTAATTTGCCCAACAATTCAACATTTTTGAGAACAAAAAAAGTATTTATTAATCTAAAGTGTTTATTTTGCTCCCCAATCTCCTACCCCGTGGACTCTGTCGCCATGAGCGGGCGAACTACTCAACCCCCGCTTCCTACACCCCAATGATTTGCGTCCATCAGACCTTCCACGCTCTTCTTTCCTAAACCGAGAATTACACGTTTTGTTCCAGAGTTTGTGTGGTCATTTTGTTTGATTCGCATTTAGATTAACACCCGGAACATCTCGGTCAGTGTAGTGACTAGGCTACTGGCTGGCTGTCAAGAAAATATGGGTTCAGTTCCCAGTAGAGTGGACATTTTTCTTTCTCCCTCACACCGCACCCAGAACGGGTAGCAAAGCTGTAGCAGTCCGGAGTGTGAAGCTGACCACTCAACTCCATCTGATGCCGAACTGAAGAATTACTGGAGATGTATATCCATGCCCACATACATTTCATTATTGAAATTAATTTAACCCTTAACCCGCTAACGTGGAAAATATGGTGAGCTCCTAATAATGCCAGCAGATGGAAGATGGGATTTAACTGGTCGTTTAAAGAGTTAAGCACAGTGAAAATTCAAACTCTTACATGTTACATCAGTAATACAAATTCTCCGTTTCATGACTTAAGCTAACCAATGGCCCGTTATTAGGAGCTATTAATTTTTTAGCTGTTCAAGAAAATTCCCTCCTTTTTGTGAAGTCCAGTATGTACCTAATTAGCATATTCACAAACGTCTCCAGTAAACCGCATTCTGTTACCGCACAAATTAAGTCATCGCCTTCTCAGTCTTTTTTCATTAAGATTCACCCTAACAATGTCTTTTAAATATGTAGACTTATTGTTGTTGCCTCCGGTGTGCTTGTGTAAGTTTCGCGAGTAAAATCCAAATCTTGTTGCATTCCTCAACTATGCTATGTGAGCAACATCATTCTTCATGATAATAATTGTGATGATGATGGTAATTATATACACATAATTTGGTTTCCGTCCATCCGTCTTTGCTCCGGCTTCATCACGTGAACTAATAATGACACTGAGTATGTGCTAATTGGTTTCCGCATTAGGAAGGAATAATGCGGAAATTTGCCTGTTGGTTTGCTGCATGAGCTGGTACCATTTAAAGTAAACTTCACTGCTTATTATGTGAAGTATTTACTCTCACACTTGGGGAAATCGGAAACAAAAATTATCTAGGAAAACTCGTAAAGACAATCACAACTACCCATGGGGAAAAAGGCATCATTTTTCGGAAACTAGGACTGAAACTTTTGCTAGGTCACGAAGAAACCCCCATGGAGACAGCTGTTCTCACGCTCGGGGGAAGCCCAACCCTCGATTATAGCACTGTTGCTATGAAAAGAAAAAACAAATCAATTTGATTGAGATTTTTCTGCACGGGGAGGCCGGTAAAAGTGACTGACAGAGAATGGGAGGTATACAACTCTTCATCATGCAGCTCGCTCTGCCTTCAATTATTTCTTCACTCTTATGTCCACACATTCCCTTCAACACCTTCCTTCAAATACCCTCCCAGTGTTGCTTCTTTACTGCGACAGAACAATTTCCACGCATAAAACAGGTAAAATTATAGCTTTGTGTACTGTACGTCAGGCACAAGTAATGCTTCACATTACTTGAAAAGTAAACTGACCGCATTGGCTCATTTGTTTAAGAGCAAAATGTTCTGCAATATTAAAATTTTCGTTTTTTTTTGCGTATCTGTGTATTAACCCTTATCCTGCTAATGTGGAGAATAGGGTGAGCTTCTAATAATGCCAGCAAATGGCAGATGGGATTTAACTTGGCGTTTAAAGGGTTAATGCTGCTAATAATGGTTAAGCTGATTGCATTACGTTTGCGATAATCCAAACACCGACATTTTCAAATTCTTACATTCGGTATGTAATACAGGCCTGAAAATAATTCAGGGCAACAGAAGCACATTTCAATAAGAATATTAGCGAGGGAAATACTGAGTTGCGTTTCTGTCGTACCTACGCAAGACAGAAAGCCGTAAGTATAAAGTTCATACTTACTTACTTACTCCATGGTGCAGAGTCCTTCTTGAGAAGCTAACTGGCTTGCAGCAAGTCAAGAAATTCCCCGCATTTCACGGAACCCGAAGGTTCATTACCGCACTCACAAGTTCATAGTTTACAAAAAAGAAGGCCTCGCTGGCTGCTTAGATATTGTTTTCATGGCAAGTAATGAATGGAAAATTTCATCAATTCTTCCCAGAATTCCACGTTTCGTTAACATATATCGATAAACCATAAATAGATGTATTTAATTAATTCAGTGAAAAAGCAGATTTTTCTAGGAATCAACGGAGCCACCTCCTTCGCCAGCTTAAGGAACACAGCAAAAACAGACTTGTTTCTGTGTGCGTGATTCAAGCCTGTGGGGTAATGGATTGCTTTCGTGACCTGCGCATTAGATGCAGGCGAGTGGTTATCTTCGCTCCTACGTTTCTTTACCCTGGTAACAGCACCACCGCTGTCTAAGCCTGTTGTTGGGTTGATACTGACAAAATGGTTCACTTCAATTATTAGCCAACAATTGCACTTATATAAATTCCACATAAAACACTTAAAAACACTCAAAATAACCTCGACATGTTTCGATCTTTTTTAGATCATCATCAGGGAGCTGTGTTTCTCCTTACTAAAGTTATATTATAACATTCACAATTTAATTCGTTTATGTAAACATGGTGTTGTGGCAGCTTTTCTGTAAAATAAATTATACTTATTACGTATATTGTCAAAATAAACTATATGAGCAAAATGCATGAATAGAGGTTTACAGAAACGAATTAAATTGTGAATGTTATAACTTTAGCAAGGAGAAACATAGCTCCCTGATGATGATCTAAATAAGATCGAAACATGTCGGAGTGATTTTAAGTGTTTTATGCGTAATTTATATAAGTGCAATTGTCGGTTAATAATTGAAGTGATTCTACGAAATGCACGGTGCAACAATAAGGTTTATGACAAAGTGGTTGTTGTGTTCGATTGCATTTATTGTTATTCTTGTTATTACTTTGTTTATTTCACTAGTAATTTCTTTATCTATTCATCACTAAATACTTTAGTTATAATTTATGTATGTTTTTATTCATTCTTAATTAATTATTTTATAGTTTATTATATTCATATATTTAATTAATTTATTTATTTAACGACGCTGTCAGTTTCACGGATTATGTAGAAAGTCAAATGGAAGAATTATTAATATGTAGTAACATGGAAAGAATATAGAATGAAGTCGAATTTGAGATAAGAGCCCAGAATCTCTTTTGACGTATTGGAGCAAATAACGAAAACCCTCAGACAGTATACTCGGTGATCCGTCAGGCTTCCGTTGCAGCTAGCAGCTCAGTATAAACCAGAAGCGATACTGCTCTTCCCTAGTCGTGAAACAAAAGGTTTGACTCTTGTAACACCCTTCTTTTTTCCGAAAAACTGCAAGATATTTCTCTTCTGATACTGCCTTTGTTTACAAGCAGCTATAATGCAGGATATTTTAGTGCTAGCCACAGTACTACAAATCACAAAAGAGCACTGACGTCAGTGGAAAATATATCGGGTTAATTGTGTGTATGAGGAATGTCAGTGTTGGCACACACAGAACACAGATTATTCCTGATGATATTAACAAAAAATTTCACAACGCTCTCCAAGAATACTGAAGAAGTGAAAAAATAATTTGGAATTTATAGAAAGAACATAACATTTAAAAGAGCAGACACGTAGGTTAGCATTAACAAAACTTTATTGTCCTGCGGATGTTGGACCTGCGAATTCTTAACATCAGACCTTGTAATAAATGTATACAAATGTACGGTGAGAAAAAAAAAACTCTTTGCCTTCGCTTTAAATACTGTGTTTTAGAAACCTGGGCTTTAGAGACAGCAATCTGCAGACCAGTCGTTAGCACATCTACTGTACTGAACCTAGTTACAGGATTACTGTGGCTCTACAACGAATTGTGGTGTACTTTACAAGCTGTTGTTGTCTCAGGCTGTCTTTCTTTATCATTACAACTAATTTGTTTTCTGCACGTAAAATAATTTTGGTTCTTGGAATTAAATTGGCGACATGATGACTCGTGAATGACGAATTGCAAAGTAGTTGATGACAAAAGATTTTTGCCTAATCATTGCGTTCCATACGTGCTTATATGAAGTGGCTGAGGAAAATCATGAAACCCTCCGTAAGGATTCGAAATGCGTACTTCTCAAACGCAAGTCAAGATTGGTAGAGTCTCTCCAATCTTTCTTGGCGGTGAGATGGTTCAAAGGCTTCGTTTCACAGTAGAACGCCTAAGGCAATTCAGTCCACAAGACTGAAAGGGAACTAAGGGGTACACTGAAATACACCCCAATTAATTAGATATCTACATGGAGCAGAGCCCTTCTTGAGAAGCTGATATTCGAAGCACAGTTAAGAATTGCAACGCATTTCACAGAACCCCAAGATTCATAACTGTGTTCGCAAGAAGCCGCCACTTGTCCCAGACCCGGGGTACATCAGCCCAGTCCACGACCTCCAAACCAGTTGAAGATCCGTTCTGATATTATCCTTCCATCTACACCTAGGTTGAGAAAATATCTACGAAGAGTGCTATGTTAGGCATATAAATTGTGGTTTGTGTGTGTGAAATGTACAGCCATAAGGATGCAACCAGTCAATATAAAACTCGTTTACTATAGCTATTTAGGTTTGTTATAATAAAGAGTTGTGTTTTGACTGATTGAATGAAAACTTACTCTTAGATATATACATTGTAACTTCCGATTTTGCAGTTAAAAGGACTTATATAAACATCAGACTAATTCCAACGACAAAAACACTGGTTAAAACCTATAAGTTTCCGCGCTTCGATGATCTGATAATTTATTAGCACATTCACAGGGGTCCTCCACCCACACTTATCCTGGGTCATTTAAATCCAGTGCACTCACGTCGCATTCCTCTTTAACTCCATAAATTCTGGAGTACTACCAAGAAATATTTCACATCTTCATCACTCACATGTTCCGCATTTTGAACAAAAACCATCCTTTTACCACGGCACGAGGCTAATTAACTCTGGCGTTGAAGGAACGTCGTTGCATAATTCACATTCAAGCTCCTGCCCGTGCACACCCAGAAATGTTCTGGCTTCTGTGTCCCATTTCCTGAAGCTGGAATTCGGAAGGGTCCTCAAATATAAAACACAGGCGATTTAAATTAAACATACACGATTATGTTTGCACAAGTAAGCGACTGTGTTTTCGGCACCTTCGAATAAAGCCCTTGGGAAGTAATGATTTACGGCGACATTTCTCATTTTTGTCTTATTATATATGTTGGCATAGATCCATCATCTGGAAATCCGTTTCTTATTTAGGTTACCAGCGAAATACTCGTAAATAATCTTTTACACTGAAATAAGCCTTAGGTAAAAACACGCTATTCTAAAGCTATTGTGCGTGGATCAGACACACTGTGGTTTACCTTGCAGCGGATTCACACCTGGATCCATGGCTATGCCTGTTCATTAAAAAAAATAAAAGCTGTACATAACACACGTCTGCTGTTGGAAATGTACAGCTTCTTCATAACAGCGTATGTAATGGTGGCCAAGAGAGGCACTGAAAAACATCTAGGTGAAGGTAAAGGTGAAATTCACCCTAGAAGGTCCAGATGGGAAGTACACTTTCTTTAACTTCGGCGCTAGATGGGCTAGGTGCTCATCTCCACGACCTGGCAGCTTTACTCCCGGAAGGAGCAGATTCCCATTTCATAGGTGGCTCGGTGAGTCCCAGGGTCGGAATGGAAGCGTGCGGAAAAACTCGCTTCCACCGGGATTCGATCCCCACACCGTCCAGCAGGTAGCGAGTCGCTATACCGGTCCATAAAAAGCTTAGAGCCTTTACATTCAGGTTCATGTAGACGTTCGCGTCACGTGATCCTTCTCCTCAGCTTCATTAGCTTGGACAGTACAGTACAGACAGTACAGTAAAAACTCCGGCTCGACTCATATGAAGAAAATGTTGCTTAATGCTCGATTTATGTTTTCAGAAAATCCAAACAGCATATGTAACTGTCCGTCCGACGTCTTTGATAATATAGACACTGAACTCTAATAATAAACAAATTTTATAACACGGGGTATTCTTGGATAATTTCGTAGTAATTCTGCTACTGATCGATAAATTCGATGTCCTGGCATTCGAAGACTTACCACAATCATTACCGAAGACCCATTATTTTCGAAAAAATTACACCATAATCCTCGTAATCAACCAACTTGAAGCACAAAATCTTGTTTTATAATAAGTTTATTTCATGCCTCTACATGTTTCGAGCACTGTGTGCTCATCATCAGGAGGTCAAAATTGTGTTATACAGCAGACTTCTCTCAACCTGTGCACCGGACGGCCACCTACAGGTGTGATGATACCAGGTGCTATACGTAAAATTTTGACCTCCTGATGATGAGCACATAGTGCTCGAAACATGTAGAGGCGTTTAATAAACTTATTATAGAACAAGATTTTGTGCATCAAGTTGGTTGATTACTAGGATTATACTGAGACGCACGGTCAGCAAAACTTAAAAAATATTACACAACTTAAAATAAAAGCCCATGAAGTATTCAGTACGGATTTTTGTTTCTGACGTCATGTTTCTGACGTCATGTTTCTGACGTCATGTTTCCAAAGCAGCTGGGCCTACCCACTCTTTAACAGTCGGTCCGGACTACTCGTGCTAGTGCCCGTGGTGGCTGCTCTGTCAAGTATACTTGTTCAGTATTCTCAAATATCGAAGTTGCAATGCGCCCTGGCGAGACTCTCTTTGCAGTTCCTCCTCTGTGCCCAACAGTACGAGCTCAGTGCTCCGGAAGATCGCAGTGAATGTTGTCAGGCTTGGTCTCGTGAAACCGTCCACATTTATACAGAGAGATATGTGTTACAAAACGAGTACTAGTCCAAGTAAGAGCAGTGTGAACGCAGTTTCGTGTGGCTATGTTTCAGCTAGCTGATGATACGGCCCACGGAACATGCTAATGAAACTTCTGATCGTACAGAAGGCAAGGAACTCCTTAATGAGATGAGAGACGGCTTCTGCAGGAGGAATCTGCTCCATGGAGTGATGTAGTTATTTAGTGGCGCAAATTGATGAGATGAGCGGGGTATGTAGCAGGTATGGGAAGGAGAAGATGTGTGTACAGAATTTTGGTGGGGAAGTGTGAGGAAAGAGACCACTCATGAGACGTAGGCATAAGTGGGGGGATATTATTAAAATTAATTTTCAAGAAGTGGGAGGGGTCATGCACTGGATTGATCTGGCTCAGAATAAGGACATACAGTGGGCTCTTGTGAATACGGTAATAAACCTCCGGTTTCCATAAAATGTCTTACTGTCTTAGGATCTGTTATCTTCTAAAGATGCACAATTCTCCATGGAGTTAGTTATTTTGTTTATTGGGTACTGAATTGCGCCAATTTCGTTCGGAGTTTTACTCATCATTGCTGGTAGGCTAGGCAGTGTTACTGGCAAAGGCAGGCAAGCATGCCTGAATGTCATATACTTACTTTATCTTTCACGATATTGCAATTAATATAAACAAGTAATACAAGTTTTCAGCTCATCGAACACGATTTTTTTTTAAAGACGCGACAGCTCCTAGTGGACCAGGGCCTCCTCATTCGCGAGGTTTCGCGATCTCATTCAGACACACCACACCCGGTAGAACTCCTCTGAAGGAGTGACCAGCCCCATGCACAGACCGCTATCTGACAATACACAACTCTCACAAGAGACATTCATGCCAGCGATGGGATTCGAACCCGCAATCCCAGGAAGCGAGGGGCTGCAGACCCACGCCAAAGACCGTGGGCCACTGGGATCGCCTATCTAACACAATTACCATCATCAGTCGAATCAGGGAGGGGAAGATAAATGGGCCATAGAAATGTGAAACATAAAAGATACAATTGTTAAAAAAAGTGACATGATTTTCCAGACGTTGGAATAGATGAAATGGTGATACAAAGTATTGTCTGGAGATATTGATGCAAACAGCATTAAAACGTCTTAACGTTAATTATTCGTTACATTAAGAATATATTTCTTATTTATAAAACCAACTTTCGCACGTACAGTATACACAACAGTACTATTTATTTCCAGCTACATGTTTCGACGGCCAGCCGCCATCATCGGACAGCATAGAGGGTGATGCAGGAGGAAAGATCGACAAGTTAGGAGGTGATAATATCTGTCATTGTGAGAACAAAAGAGGCTCGTATAAACGTTTGTATAATTGTGGATGGTTAGCGAGACAAAGTTGGTAGAAACTGCAAATGCACAAGTATTGCAAGTGGTAATAAAAGTGTGAGAAATCACTTACTCTTAAACATTTTTTAAATTTTAATTGATAAAACTCTTACACAGAAATAACAAATTTGTTGCCGTTCACATTAACCCTTATCCTGCTAACGTGGAGAATATGGTGAGTTCCTAATAATGCCAGCAGATGGCATATGGGATTTAACTCGGCGTTTAAATGGTTAAATATTCGAAAATCCCAACGTCAACCTCAATGAATTCTGAAGCTCTTGTGCGAAGATCGCGTGTTGTTCGTCTGAGCCGATCTTCACGTTTCTTTATGCGGACAGCAGCATCCAAAATGCCAGCGAGCAGTTCGTCTGGTGTATCTGCCTTCTTATGTACGCTTATTCCAACCCCTTCACCATCATCATCATCATCATCATCATCATCGTCTTCTTCTTCTTCTTCTTCTTCTTCTTCTTCTTCTTCTTCTTCTTCTTCTTCCATTGGCGCTACACCCCTGGGTGGAGCTTGAAATTCTCTATTCCAGCTTCAGTAACAAAATTCTAACTAAGAGTGCCCACCAGACTGCAAAAGT
>Ga0136643_10005620_pt1 | contig 17740 bp, 17 predicted proteins | sample TergutLab28metaG_FD_96883 | JGI IMG/M metagenome (GOLD analysis project Ga0136643, IMG submission 96883) | Labiotermes labralis P1 segment gut microbial communities from Petit-Saut dam, French Guiana - Lab288 P1 (version 3) (version 3) | ecosystem: Host-associated > Arthropoda: Insects >... | reverse complement strand
TAACCGTTCAACTTTGGACATAGGTGTGTTGGGTTATATCGGTATACTTTAACATAAGGAACACCCTCCCGAAGTCTGGCACATTCCTCCTGGGACACCCTGTATATATATATATATATATAAGGGTGTTGTAACCTGAAATTCTGAAGTTGAGTTTCTTTTAGTGGATCAGCAATGGGTGTACTTTTCATGGTGGACCTCTTTGCATAGACTTCTTTAACAATTAGTTTTTTATGTTTCTTTTATTAAGTGGCTGGTTGAAATTGGTAGGTTAATGTTGGAACTAGTTATATTTGCAGATAGTGATTTGGTCTTGGTGCATGTTAAACATGTCAGCAGGTTCACTGTGGTACATTTTATTAAGAATTCACAAACCTCTTGATCAGGGGTTCACACATCAGGGCGCCTCAAGTTGGCAAGGCGACAAAATTTTATATGGTGGCACATAATACTTGTAGGTCTTTAGTAGGAACTTGTTTAATTTCATTCTTCTGCTGTCTAGATTTATTCACGTTCCAGTCGTAGTGATTCATTGTATAATTAGTTTAAGTTGTTAGTTTTCTTGAGTCAGTGGAACTGATTGTTGCAGGTAACGTGTGAGTACTATATGAAACATGGAGCCTGCATACCTCGATGTGTGCACACGGTTGTGGTTTCTGTTCAACATTCGGAGAAAATCAGCCTTGAGGACCTCCGTGCAGATGTGATGACCAAAGTGATTAGAGCGGTGATACCAGAGAAGTATTTGAATGGAAATACAACCTTTCATATCAACCCCTGTGGGCTGTTTGTTGTCGGAGGACCTCAGGTAGGTGGTGGCTTTCTTGCCCCTTTTGCTCTTACTGTGTTTTATGGGTCCAGTTTTTAGGAAAAATTGGCATATGCAGATTCACACCTCCCTGATTTTGGAAATATTTAGCATGGGGCTGGGCTGTTTTCTCTCTCTCTCTCTCTCTGTACATGGAGGGTGGTTGGTTCAGTATATTTGAGAACAATTTAGGCACTGTGGTTGAATATTGAACATATCTGCTGCCATTGCGTAGCCTATAGTTTGGGTATTATCCACCAAGGGTTTGCTTTGCATTTTATTACTTTGACAATTTTCGGCTGAACTTCAAACTATAAATTGAATGTGAACAAAATTAATGGCTAATATGTGCATATGTGTACGAGGTAGTAAAGGTGGTGTGTACTGTGTACCTGTCTGGGTTTAAATGCCAGCTAGCCTCCTGTCTATAAAAATGTGGCACTTTTTTCTGTCGGAAAGATAGAGTTATCTGGTGCTGATGCTGTAAGACTGTTCAGTGATGTCTTTGTATATTTGCTACTCTTGACTTCATATGATAATGCAGAACTGCTGAGAGATTCACCTTTCTTTGATGGCCACAGCAGGAGTCCATTTCAATGACAGAATGCTCATATGGTTTCTTTCTTTTAGAGTGATGCTGGATTGACTGGCCGCAAGATCATTGTAGATACATATGGGGGCTGGGGTGCACATGGTGGAGGAGCATTTTCTGGCAAGGATTTCACAAAAGTGGATCGTTCTGCTGCGTATGCTGCTCGGTGGGTTGCAAAATCTTTGGTGAAGGCAGGACTCTGCAGGCGCTGCCTGGTGCAGGTAATACACTAGTCTTGTTGAGAAGAGTCTTTGCAATTTGTGGGGCTTATTATGGACTGAAATAATTGGATCAATTTTCTGTAGAAACAATAGTTCTGAACATTAAATGGAGGAAATCCTGACCCATTTTTTGAGTGGTGAATGGATGAATGCTTGCATGTGTGTTTTGTACAGCTCCACAGCTGATATTGCAAACTCTTACATGAATGCTTTAAGGGAAGCATTTGAAGAACATGATGATGATATAAGTTGTACTAAGAGCAGTTGCAATTATGGTAATGATTGAGGTATGGTGGTTGTTGCTAGAGTGCCATTGCAATGGACGCCCAAATGACTTTCATTTATGGAAAACTGTGGCTTAACACTTTGGTGTTGAGATTTAAATATGATCAGTTGGACCTCACATACGACATTCTTTTCACTAGCCATTTAAATTTTTATGCATTGTTGACAGAAAACAAGATGGTATGAAACAAACAAGATTAAATAATCAAATAGCTGGATTTTGTGGGAAATAAGACAGATATTTCTGCGTTTCTTAAAAAATGCAGTGAGTATTGTTAGCTCATAAATACACAAAATACATTTCTAGAAGTTGCAAAAATTTCAGTGTCTTTTATTTACATTTCTGTTTGAGGCCCTGGTTTTGCTTAGGGTGGATGCATGTAATGCATTCTTATGATGGACATGCTGGGAACACGCATTTCAAGCAGTTGTAGCTCTCTATTTTTGTAAGGCCCAGTACATCTGTCCTCGGTAAAGGAGCAGACTTTGTGCAAGACAGTCCTAACCCAATCAGAATATCAATGAAGTGTTATCCCATTTTGGAATGTAAAGGAAGGGTCACGAAACAAACAGAAGTCCTCACAATGAAGAAATAATATATAAGACAAATAGCATTTAAAAATAATCGAAAAGGATTTTTTTTTTTTTTATTTTGTTGGCATGAAGAAAGTGGGTTTAGTTCATTGTTACTCATTGTCTAGCTGTGGTACAGGAGACACAGTGCCACACACAAAAGATAAACAGTGATCATTAGTAACACTCATACTGTTCGCTCAGTCTAAACACTAAAAGCTTTGTGTGACGAATCTCATCATCTGGCCACACTACTTACATTATATAAAGTTGGCCAGAATTCTGTGCTGTAGACTGAGCACATTCAGAGTCCATAATAAAATACATTTCTCATACTTTAGTTAACAACAAATGCTAGAAATGGCTGTACATGTGCTCGTAGGGATGTATGTATTTGACTGATCTTGTCTGCAAAGAAGTAACAATTCAGCCTGAGGGATGTTCCTGACAAATGCTGTATAGGTTGAAAGTTAATTTTGGATGGTCACACTGGGCGCCAAAACTGCAGTTTATATGTCATCAGTAAGACTGTCTTTGAAACGGCCCAGCCACATCATACTGATTAATGCTTTATTCTGTTTATTGCCGGAATTGATACAAACCAATTGAACTTCTAGCAGCTGGCTTAAGAGCACATACCAGAATACATGGTCTTTAAAGAAAGTAATGCGACTGATTCAGTATAACTATTTATTTATTTTTAAACTACAAATCGAGTTTGTCCTCTTCAAAATAGTTCCCTTGGGAGGCTACACATCTCCGGAGATGTTCCCACTTCTCGTAGCAGCGCTTGAAGTCCCTAACCGGGATCGCTTTTAGTTGGTCAGTTACAGCTTTTTCGATGTTTTTTCACTGTCTGAAAGTGGCATCCTTTAAGGTAAAAACTTGAGTTTTGGGAACAAAAAAAAGTTGCATGGGCTCAGATCATGGGGAGTGTGGGGGGGGGGGGTTGTGGAACCACGGGAATGCCCTTTTTAGCCAAAAATTCGATCACAGAGATTGCCTTGTGACAAGGGGCATTGTCATGATGGAGCATCCAATTGTTAGCAGTGCTTTGTCGCACATGAACAACTCTTTTTCTTAGTCTTTCAAGAATCTCACAGTAATAAAACTGATCAACAGTTTGTCCTTGAGGCACAAGTTCTGTATGGACAATCCCTTGACTGTCAAAAAAACAGATGAGCATGGATTTGATTTTTGACTTGTTCATTCTCGCTTTTTTCTGACGTGGTGATGCAGATGTGTGCCATTCCTTACTTTGTTGTTTTGTTTCTGGATCGTACTCAAAGATCCATGTTTTGTTACCTGTAATCACATTCTTCAAGAAATTTCTGTCACTTTGGATCCATTCCAGAAGATGAAGACGCACGTCCTTTCGTTTGTCCTGTTCAATTGTCAGGTTTTTGGGAACAATCTTCGCACACAATTTTCTCATGGCTATTTCCTGTGTTAAAACCTGATGAACTGTGGTGTGGTTCAAATTTAACTCACTAGCAATCATTCGCACTGTGAGTCGACGGTCTGACCACAAAAGGGCTCGCACTTTCTCCACATTGTTATCCGTTTTTGAAGTTTAAGGTCTTCCAGGGCAGGGTTCACATTTAATGGATTCACAGCCCTCTGAAAAAAGCTTTATACCACTTGAACACTTGTGATCTTGACAAAGCATGCTCCCCATAAACCTGTTTAAGTTTATTGAAAGTTTCAATGCTGGTTTCCCCAAGTTTGACACAAAATTTGATTGCACATCGTTGCTTGAAATTGTGCTCTTCCATTTCCGTGACACACACACAAAAACTGCTTCACAAAAAACCGCACTAAAATTAACGTGGTGACGCTAGCGGGTTGAAACTCATACTAGAAGTCTATGAGACTTTTACCTACCCTTCACATGAAGGGTGAGCCCACAGTGTTGCCAGATCGTGTGATACGGAGGCAGTCTCGTTACTTTATTTACAGACCATGTATACTGACTGATGGAAAATGAAGAATGCACTGTAATCACATCGCCCAGATTGTCTCTGGAGACTGCACAGTTTCATAAACAGTGTGTATATGGGTTATTTTTCAGGAGTAAAGTGGCCAGAGTGTGAAGCTGACCAAAAAGGGTATATAGTGTGAAGTGAAGAATGAGTGAGGCTATACTTTACTCCCCTATATATTGTGGCATCTGGCTGTCGTACATGATGGATGCTTGATCCTGGTGGAATTTTAAATACTTTCTTATATGTAGGACACATGGACCCTTAAGGTTAATATGGGAGAGCTGGGATAGCATAGTCATTTGCTGGTGTGCTGTGGGCTGGGGTATGTAAGGAATTGTGGTTTAATATCCAGCATGGCCAGGGCTATGTCTGTCCAGTGTCTATACTGTCCCTGGAACCCACGCAGTCCCTTGTTATTGGTTACTGGACTCTCTTTCCTTGGGGGGGCTGTTAAGCAGCCAGGTTGTGAAGTTTACCACTAACCCTATCCGGTGGTGAGGGTAAGAATGAGTGAGACTTCACCCTGTATGCCGTCATGGTATGTGCAGGGACAACTTTGTGTTTATCAAAAATGGTGTTCAGGAAAGTATCAGGAGTGAACCACTGTATTAGCCAACAAATGCACTCTGTGATACAACACTTGACGAACATAAACTCCTGCTTGTTTCAGCACCGAGTTGGAGTTTTTACAACAGAGGTGTACAACTGACCTACCAATCTACACCTTGTACATCTTTGCCCTAATAACTTCCTGAAGATGGCATCTCATTGTTGAGACATGTAGCAGTTAAATATGTTACTTGTATCAGAAAGTGCATTTGTTGAATAATATATTGATTGTAAGAACATGCACAGTGTGTATAACATAAAAATCTGAAGTGACATATTCTGTTTGCCAAAAAAATCTTGAGCGTGAACATGAAGTTCTTAATACGGGTGTTAGGACTACATTCAGAGCAGGTGGGCAGCATTTTCAATATTCATGATGTGTGATTTGCTGGTTTATTAGTTCTGCTAGCAGCACAAATATCAGGGGTCGACTCAACAGTCAAGAAATACAGAATTTGTATGGAGAAGATGTAGGGTTGCAGGTTAAAGGGAAAATCGATTGCACAAATGTGGCATGTGATGGGTAGGATGTGGACCATTGGTGAGCTGTTGTGAGCACTGTAAAGAATGCAGGTTGTGTGAAGCATGGGCATGTTCTTGATTAGCCACTGCATGCTGTTGGAGTTATTGTACAGATGCACTCATCTCTTGTAGGTGTCTTATGCCATTGGAGTGGCAGAGCCCATCGCAATAACGCTGTTTGATTATGGCACCTCTGAGAAGACACAAAAGGAATTGCTGACAATTGTGGAGAAGAACTTTGATCTCCGACCTGGCAAAATTGTGAAGTAAGTGGTAAATCAGGCCCGCTGAACACATTGCTAGTAGGCATTGTGTTGCCTGTGTCATAGTGTGTCATGTATGGAGAAATCTGGAATGAGAACTTCTTTTTTTTAAACTTTTCCCTTGCAAAGCCGAGACTGAATGCCACAACAGTTGTGGAAACTTTACGAGCTGTTGATTTATGGATACTTGCACTGCACTACTAATTCATTTTGTAAATAATGCACTAAAATAGAGACACCCTGGCCCACGGCTGGTGAACCTATGGCATGCGGCATTGACTGCTGTCCCAATTATTTCTATTCCTTTTGCCTGACTAGCACATCTGTATTGTGAAGAATATGTGTGTATATATATACATATATCAGTGTAGAGATTGTATATGAATTACCGTTGCTGCCAAATAATACTGCAGTGAAACATATTTACCAAAACTGAGAGCAGTGCAAAGTGTTGACTGGGTATTTATCACTGGAGTGCTGGCCTTGCAATGACTGAGTGAATATGTGACATTGGACAAAACATTTTACAATCTTCTTTTCAAACAGGAAGTATTAGAAGCCCCCAGGTGCTTCAAAATTTTCTTCCTTATTGCATTCCTTGACCAGGCCTTTATTAGGAAATATAATTATACAATATAAGTAGAATATACATTAATAGTAATATTGCAGTAATTAATAATAATTAGGGAAGGCTCTAAGACATTTTTCTCTCCAAAATTCCCGTGGGCTTGCGAACGAATTTCTTTGAAGTTTATAGAAAATTGGGGCGAACACCCTCAAAAAGGTTCGCCAGCCCCGCCCTAGCCTATGTTTAGAAATATATTTTTTATATAAATATATTTTTAAGATGTATTTCTCCTGGTTTTTTTGGTGCATTATATGTAGGAAAATACAGAGGTAAAATACTTGCATGTACTTATATGAATGTATACTCATTCTTCATTTTGTGTGTTGAATTCATGTTGCCTGCATGCATACAAAATTTGCAAAATCACCTGCACCACATACAAGGTTGATCAGACCTGTGGTGAATGGTCAAGTGCTTGAGTCATTCATTTTGGCCATCTCCAGGCATTAACTGTCTTGGCACAGTATCTGGAATGGTGCATGCTGGTGGTTGATGCTGTTGTGTATACACACAGTGACATAGCTGCGGTAGTATAGTGAGTGTAGTCATTAGGCTGCAGGCCGGATAATTGAGGAATCGTGGATTGATTTGTGACAGTAGGCAAGAGGTTTTTTGTCCGTTCCCAAAGTTCCAGATTGGCTCTAGGACGGGTCCAAATCTGTAGAATATGCTACTAGACGTAAGGGTAAGTTTGTTCATATTTCTGAAAGTTCGTATGTTGAATGTTCGTAAATATAGGAGCACTTGTATTCTCAAATTTTGAGGTGGTTCATTTGATCCCAAATATAAAAACGTGAGTTGGCAGAGAATATGCGGTATTTGCCATGAAATTTCATATGCTTCTACACATTCATATATATTACATAATGAATATGTTTCTACACATATTTTTAAATATTCTGCTCATATTGTGTACACAAATTTCATGTTAGATTTTGTGTTGAAAGTCTCATGATCACAACGTATGAATAACTGAATGATCACTGATGGTGGCTCTGGTAGATTGTTGTTTGCATACACAGCAGGATAGTTTGCTGTAGTTCATTGACACTTATAGGTGCTTCATAACCATAAGAGGCCTACATTGAATCTTACCCCACTCTGTACAGGCAGTTATCTGTTGCATTATTCTGAATCGTGTAAATATTAAGACTATGTAAGCACACATACTAGGCCACAAGTTTTGGTTTGTACCATAATGCAGGGTTCTAAGTAACATTTGTAAGAATATGAATAAGGCTTTAATTTAGGTTTTTTTCTGCCTTTCAGGGAGCTTAATCTGCGTAACCCTATCTACCAACAGACGAGCACATATGGTCATTTTGGTCGCGACATCTTCCCATGGGAGCAACCCAAGAAGCTGGTTTATTGATGAAAGAGGAAGGCATTGTCTTGTAAGGCTTAATAGAAGTTTTAACAATTCCTGCCAGTTCTTCCTCTTCAGCATTTCTTCTCTTGTACCTTAATTACTCCTCATAACTTCTTAAGTCTGTTTGTGTTAGTGTTGAATTGTATACACGCAGGCAGTAGAGAAATATATGTTGTAACCCAGATGTGTTTGTGTACAACGCTGCTGTAGGAAAGAGTGGAATGTCAAGCAAGACACAAGATGAAGTCTTCTGAATATGTAGTGGTATTCTGAACCTTAGCTTCATATCTTCAAGGTTGTACCATGCCGTGCACGTGGGACAAGGTTGTCATGAAGAGTAGAAAGTTCACCCGTGTGCTTCCTGTTTTCCATCCCTCGGCTACTCCCAAGTGGACGATTCCTGAATGTTGTGAAGAACAGCTTTTTTTTATGAACATCTCTCAACACATTTTCCTGACTGCTGTGAAGAATGGCTGTTTTTTAATGAACATCTCAGCACATTTTTATGTAAGTTATGTTTTAAAGGTGTGTGTGTGTGTGATGTCATTTTTTAGCTATAGTTGAAGCACGTAGTGACATGGGGCCAAGTTCCCAGATTTTCTGCGGCGTGGTATTGACCTTGACAAGGTGTTACTGTTCCCCAACTGTACAAACATGACGATAGGTGGTTGGGGATCTGTCAGGCAAAAGGGGGAGACAAAGCCTGGCTCTAGACAGATCACAGTGAAAGGCAATTACGAGCCTTTACTGCAAATGTGTGTGGCACCAGAAAGCACCTTTCCCACTAGAGTTTTTTCTCTGAGTGGTAAAACTTCACACATTTTGTGTTGTGTTTACGAAAAAGTCTATTGGAAAAGAGCATTTCCGAAAACACTCCGGTCTGTCCAGATTCCTGGATACCATAGCAGTTGTTACTCTTTTTATGATCTTATGTCTCGTGCATTTATCGTGTAGACCTTGAACGTTTGTGTGTGATGTAGGTGTTTGTGACTGCTTCTGATAGTGAAGTTACTCTTTATTTGTAAGACTGCTGCTATGTCTTTGATCTTCCCCATATAAATTATGTACATTTATTCTAATGTGCTGTATTTCATACAAATGCATGTGGAATGATGAAGTGAATTAACAGTGAAATAAACATATTACTGCCATTTTGTGTGTGGCAGTTACAAGTATTGTGGTTTTCATATTTCTTTACCTGGGTATCCTCATTTCCCCAGAAGATCTCAGAATATGTTTTGGGCTCTAAAACTGTGTTTTACCACTGAAAGGAAGTAACACGCTTTCCTATGCCTTTGTGGTTTAAGAAATCAAGGAATTTCCACCCCCCACCCAAAGAACTTAAGTGCATAAATGTGAGCTATTCATGGAGGTGTTAGGATTTCATGTCAAACAGCAGAGTTCTGTGTGCTGTAACCTTGGTAAATATTGTTGAAAGTGAATGTGGTGGCCATATTGATTCCACCACTTGTATGACACCAGAACTACTTATGTTGACTGGATGGGTCTTATGTGTGAGAAACATTTTACACTTAATATTTAAAAAGGGTTTGTATTGTTTCTGTGTGTTTAGGTAAAGAGTCCCATGGATCCAGAAGTTGCATTGACAGCAGAATGTGAAGGAAATAGAATATGTAACACACATTTACCCAAGTTGTTAAAACTATTTATTTGTATCAAATGCAAAACCCTTGAACCCAGTTCTAAAAATTCAAAATGCAACTGCATGAATGTGTGTTCCATTTTGAATCATAACATCAGCTTTTTTAATCACTTGAGACTGGTACACGTAATGGTTAGGATGGTTGTGACACATTAGATGTTTTGCAGTTGGTGCAAAATTTACGTAGAGTATATTCAGTGTATTGAAAATGCAGTTGAGTTAGCATAAAAATTTTAGAAGTTGTCTTTAATGACATTCATTAATTGAATGTGTTTTGATACAGAAGGGGTAAAATTTTTCAGTTTCGTAGTTATTACACAAATTCCCAGCTTACGCAGCAGTCATAATTTTGACATTGTGAAGAAATACAAATTTTGCGGGGTCTTTTGTATTACCGACTCGACTCCTAAAATCAGCTTTCTGAAATGGTACTGTAGTTCAGGATTTTAGCGGCGTGTGGCGCGCACGGCACCACGACAGAATTGCCGCGTTATCCGTGGTGATGTGCACGCCACAAGCTGACGTATTGTGGGCGGTACACTGGACTGAAGTGTGGAGTGGGGCGACGGCGAATTACGTAGATACATGACAGCGATGGAGGGGAGGTAAGGGGCTCCAGTCCATAGTAGCAATCACAGTTCATCTATCTACTTTTGCAACGATGCCGATAACTTGTTGAAATGGTCCGCGTTGTCGGATCGGCATACTGCTGCATACATGTGGGCTAGTTGATAGATGTTAATTCCCCGGTCCGGTCGGAGGGACTGAGGAAGGCCTTCACTTGCCGCCACGTCCTCTCGATCATGTTCGTAAGAGCGAAAGATGTACGTGAGGGACAAAACCACTATGAAATTGAGGCCATTCTGCTGAAACCATGAACCGTGCCTGACTGACGTGCGGAAGATGTGATCCTCCGACATAGCCATCGGTAACCGTCCTTGCGAGTGGTGTTAACTCACCAGGAAATTTGGGATCCACACTTACAGCACACCATACTTAACATACTTTCTCCATGGAGTAGAGTCCTTTTTAAGAAGCTAGTCAAGAAATTCACCGCGCTTTATGGAACCTGAAGGTTCATTACCGCATTCGCAACTTCCCGCCACCTGTCCCTATCCTGAGCCAACTCAATCCAGTCCATACCCCCACTTCCTGAAGATCCATCTTAATATCCTCCCATCTACTCCTGGGTCTCCCCAGTGGTCTCTCCCTCAGGTTTCCCCACCAAAACCCTGTACTAGCCTCTCCCCCATACGAGCTACGTGCCCCACCCACCACTTTCTTCTCGATTTTATAATCCGCACAATATTGGGTTTGGAGTACAGATCGTTAAGCACGTCATTATTTACTCTTCTCCACTCCCTTATTACCTCATCCCTCTTAGGCCCAAATATTATCCTCAAACACCCTAAACCTACGTTCCTCCCTCAATGTGAGCGACCAAGTTTCACGCCCATACAAAACAAGGCAAAATTACAGTTCTGTATATCTTAATCTTTAAATTTTTGGATAGCAAACTGGAAGACAAAAGATTCTGCACCAAATGATGGCAAGCATTCCCTGTCTTCAATCTGCTCTTAATTTCTATCTGAATAAAACTTCGATTTGTTAAAGTTTTTCCCAAATATTTGAACTCTTTCACCCTTTCAAAGGAACTATTATCAATCTTCATACTGTGACTTCGTCCTGCATTCTGATCTCAAGATATGACCATGTACCTAGTTTTATAAACATTTACTTTTAGTCCAATCTTCTTACTAGCCATTACCAAAGCTTCTGCGTTTTCCTTTATAGTATGTACGCTTCCTTCCAATATATTAACATCATCGTCATAAACCAGAAGCTGAGGTGTACCTGAACCCAACTAAAGGCGCATTCTAAGGCAAAGTTGATAAGCAATGGCGATAGAGTATCTCCTTGTTTCAAATCATTCCTAGTAGGACACAAGTCGGACAAATTCTTTCCAACTCGGACTCTGTTATACGTTTCAGTCAGACACATTTTTATTAGCCTTACCAGTTTCATGAGGATACCACACTCAATGAGAATACTATATAAGACCTCCCCCCTAACTGAATCATAAGCTTTCTTGAAGCCTATAAAGAGCCGACGCACTGCTTCATTGTATTCCCATTTTTTCTCAAGTATTTGCCGAATGCAGAATATATGATCAGTAGTTGACCTGCTGTGTCGAAATCCACGTTGATGATCCCCAATAATATCCTCTGAATTTGGAGTTAACCTTGAGAACACGATGTTGGATACAATTTTGTACGTAGTTGGCAAAAGCGATATGCCCTTATAATTACTACATTTGTTTCATCGCCCTTCTTATAGATGGGTACTATTACCGACTCCTTCCACTTCTCAGGCAATTCCTCCTTATTCCAAATAGAAATAATTAGTTTATGAATCTTACAGCGAATTGTTCTCACCCCTGCTTTAATCAGTTCTGCTGGTATTTGATCAATACCTGGTGATTTGTGACTTTTTAGCTTTTCAGTGACCAACTCAACGCCAGAGGCATTTGGCTCAGGCACTAATGGTTCTGCTGTGTGCATTTCTGTCTGCTTGACGCCCTTAACCCCATGTACATTCAATAGCTGAGAGAAATAGTTCCTCCACTTAGCGAAAATACTGTGGGAATCTGCAACCAAATCACCTTTCTCACCATTTTCTATCTTAGTTCTAGGCTAGTAACCCTTCTTAAAGTCACTAATGCCCCTATACAAGTACCTAATATTTTTTATCTTGCTGTTAGTTTCAAGTTCCTCAAGTTTAGCTTTCAAATATTCCTCCCCCCCCCCGAAATGTTTGTTATAATCACGTTTTACATTGTTCATATTATCTACATTGCTTTGGCTTGGATCCTGTACCCACTGCATTTTAGCCTGCTTCCTTTGATCTAAAAAACCTAAGAATTCTTCATCAAACCATGGTATCAGTCCAGGTCCGAGGCTTTGTCTGTGAATATACTGCTTCGAATTAGCCCCACATCCTGCAAGAACTGGACGCCGACCTCGTGGTTGCTGAACAGGAATGCGAGAAACAAGTTATTAGCAACACCGTTGGCGTCCAGCGTCGCACGCCCGAACGTCGTGGAAGGAACGTACTAGTTGGAATTGAGGCGCCGTTGGTATGTTTCAATTACAGAAGTTACACATATATCCGCCACAGGCGTTATAAATGTACAATTTTTGTACGAATGCCAAAAACATTTCGAGTCACAAAACAGCACAGCAATCAGAGCAGGAATCATACCGATTCTTGCGTCCGGCGCGAAGATGATGAAGTATAACGCTTAGCCTGGGGTTGGGGGGGGGGGCGGGGGTGGAGGAAACGCTATGAATATATCAAACGGCTAACCGTTTTCCTTCTCGTTATTGGAATATCAGGAAAAATAGGAAGGGTGAAACGGAAAGGTAATGAAGCGCCAAATACGTTGGTCGGAAATGAGAGAGAAAGACACTATATGAAACGCTGGGAATAAACCGAACGACTATTTTAAGTCAGTATGGACAATGTTCGAAGGAAGCAACAGACTAATATTATGAATAGGACCAACGACTAACCTTAGTCTCAAAAGTGATATATCTGATGGAGGAGACTAATGTGCTGTGGACGCGGTGGAACAGCAGCGTCACACGTGGCAGACCTGTGTTAATACCGCCGATGGATGAGAGGGCCAAATACGGCAAACGCACAGAACTAACTAACCGAAGCCGAAAGGAGAGCTCTTGATCTCTTTTATCAGTGTTGTCTTTGCAATCTCTGATCTGTTGATCGCTACGCGTAGCGCGACCTTATCCATGTTTAGGAGCCATTGGCATACTAGATGATCTGTGATTGGCATGGTCCATGGGTATGACGGTGTTGTAGCGCTTTTGGCCGTTCCAAAATGGCAGCTGTTCTAACGGGAAGTAGAGTTTGTGAAACGCCTGGTTGTAATTCTGCTGCGAAGTTACAGTGTCCGACGTGTATAAAATTGGGGATTCAAGGTTCCTACTTTTGCTCCCAGGTAATATGTACTAGTATGGCTCTTAATTTCACAGTATTTGTTGATACGAAGACTCCGGTGGTAAACTGGAAGCTCGTTCTGGTGGGGTTAGGGGTATGCATATTGTGCAAAAGGACGGCTTGTAGGCGTGTTGTAGGGGAATTTAGACGATCAACGGTGTCAACTAATCGTCTTTACGTATGCATGTGGAGTTGCCTGACATAAATTAATTGTTTTTGAGTCCTATCAGTTTCTCTGTTATTTTGTGTCCTTATAGTGCCGAGGTTAAGAAAGAGAGGAGCTGTAGGTTCACCTGTACACCTCGTATATGCCTTCGTGGCGTGGACAAGGAAAACTTTACATTTTTGTCATTATTTGTGGCTTGAAATCAATTTAAACTTGTGCGTACTGTTTTCAGGATTGTTTCAAAGGAAACTGGAAATCACATAAGGTTCTACATAAAATAGCAAGTAAGTATTTGAGATACTTGTATACCGTGTGTTAAGTTTGTAATGTAATAATGCAGCGTCATTTGATCCGACCAATACCTTTGTTACTTCCCTCCCTTATTCCATCGTGCGTTTGAGCTGACGTTGATTGCGCTACAATATATACAATAAGCGAGGCGATAGGAAGTTATGTTGGTCGGATAAAATAATGCCCTTATGTAAGCTAATAAGGTTTTGTAAAAGTACGTTTTTTTTTTGTTGAGGATGCAGTGAATAAAGGGCATTTGCTTTTAGAGAATAGTACCCAAGGAATGTGAAAGCAGTTACATAGAAGAGTTTCAGGAATTAAATGTGTGTCATGTTCAGGTTGTGTTTGGATTGTTACTACCTGATGCTGGAAGTGTATGCTATAGTTCTGGAGGAAAACACTGCTTCCATATTCAGGTTCAACCAGCCACCACCGTGGAAATGTGAAAACTTAAATTTCAGTCTGAGACACAGGGTCTTTATCTTATCACTGATAACACATTCAGATTGTTTCCTTCCAAAACACAGACAGATATAAGTAATGGGGAATTTTTCTGTGACAGATCATATTTGCTGTGTTGAGGCATTAAGTGACGTTTATATTCCATACTGCTTGTGCATTTGTTAAATGCAATATAATTTTCCCATAAGTCTTAGTAATTTTCATAAAGGATATCTGATAGGGAAAATACCCTGGTTTTTGAGCATCATATAAAATGGCATTAGTGGGAAAGTTTATACCTCAACATCCATGCACACAGCACCGGGCATGTTGCCAGAAGTGTCATTCAGAGCTGTTTGCTCTCCAGAGTGGTTTATCAGAAAACTCATTTGACATCCTAGTGGACATTTTTAATGTTCCAGCATTCATTTTGTACAGCCTTGAATCCTAGATAATTCTAAGTGTGTAGAAAATAACCCCATACCATGTGTGATACCATTGTAAGTATCCAGGTAGACAGTATGCACAAGCTCAGTATAAATCGTGTGTTACCCTGTAAATCTGCAGTGATTTTCTGATGCTGAGCATGTACTGGTGTTTTTTGGATTGCAAGACCAATGTGATTTTTGATTTTTGGGTCATGGACAGGAAAGTTATGCCAGTGAATGTAAGGAGTTAAATACAAAGAAATCTCATTAATGGGGCCTTGAACTTTTATTTATTATTGTTACATTCTAGAATTGCTGATGGTAAGCTGTTTGTATTTGTTCATTATGGAATCTAATCATCACAACACATGATGCATTTTATCTGTTATTGGCTCAAATGGCCGGTCATGATGCTCCAATTTTTATACTTAGATGATAAGAATGTGTGATGGCGCTGCTGACATCATCTGTGTATTCAGACAACTGGGACCATGAAACAGACAGTCTTGTTGCATTGTTTTGTTGCAGAAGGTGAGGGAGTGGATGGAAAAGATGAGAAGGAAGATTATGATCCATGGCCACATTACAGATTTACAGGTTAGTTTTACTGTGGTATCCACTTTGCTGCAGGATGTGTAGGTGGACTACTTTGTACTGCATATGTAAAGTGTAAATTCAGTGAGGAGGCCAGTGTGTCTATGTGTTTGAACTCTTTATAAATGCTTACCTTATGAAGGTCTGCACCAACAACTGCATTTCATATTGGTACACTTTAGGCCTAGCTTAGCCTAAGGTCAGATTAGATTATCAGGTTTCTAAAAGAGTTTCTTATAGGCTATAGGTATGGATGTATGAGAGGTCCTTAGTTTGTGTCATGGTTGCACATTAGGAAAGTGCGTCTTATATCAAAATGATGTATGTGGAAGAATTTTTTTTTCAATAAAAATTTTATGTGGTAATTTGAGGTAAAATCAGTTCTTCTAATGTTGAACATTGGCTGGGTACCATGCGAGATACAGCGCAGTGGGATGGAGGAGTATCGGGGAGGAAGGTGGCAAGAGACGGTAGAATATTGTGTGTGCAGAATACAAATTTGCTGTTTTGTACCCTAAATGTGATGAAAATATGGTGGAATTTATACATTTGCTATTTAAATAAGTTCATGATGCATGTTCAAGGAAATATGTGTAGGGGGACATATCAGGAACAACCCTTTCCCTCTTCCCTCACTATAGTACTTAACAATGAATTGACATCAAGTTCTATAACAAGTACAAAATATTCAAGAACATATTCAGAAAATGTGTATTCTAAATGGGGGAATATTTTTCTGTTAACTATGGCTGTGTTGAATATGGTTTTGGAAAAGAGAATATAAAACCAGTTTTATGTAGTCACTTACTAGCATAAAGTAGCCGGATGGTATTTAAGGATACACTTCTGCCTTGAACAGGCAAACTGCGCCCATTTCCACAAGGCTGCCGACGCACTGTGCCTCCACACATTCCTTGGCCTGATTACGCAGATCATCCTGAAGGGGTACCTGTCTTAGAGCAAGCTGTTCGGGGCAGTGCACAGATTAAATGTTTGTCAGAAGATGAGGAGGAAGGCATGCGGGTGGCTTGTAAGGTTTGTGGCTCCTTGTTCCTACAGTTCTGTATTGTTGTCTTTTCAGATTATAACAATTTTCAACATAAAAATGATGCTGGTTGAGTTTCCCTATGAAAGTGGCTGTTGTCTCCAACAGTTGCAGTAGTAACTATATTATAGTTTATTATTTTCGTACAGGTTATTATAAGAAAATGGAGTTGAGTGTATTTGTACAACTTTGTACATGTATTTGTGCAATTAACGAAATTAGTTAATGAGTGGTATGTAGATAATGATTATACAGGGTGATTCAAAAAGATGGACTCAGTTGAACAGTAAAAGGCGCCTCAACACATGCCAGATGGTTGGTTGTGGTATTCCAAGTTCTCTGCTCGCTCTACAGGTTGGCTTGTGTGGGCTTCGCTCAAAACTCTCTTGAATTCGTCTCATGTTCTCCTCTGATACACGCAAAAAATATTGTGCTGCATAGTGGCCATTTAGCTCTCAACTGACGCTGCTGCATGGCTGTGTGCTAGGTGAGTGCTCTAGCGGTGGTATTTGAAAATTTAGGACTTCCTCTTTCAAATGTTTCATAGTTCATTCACATACCATGTATAATTCAGGAAATATAGACGTACAAAATTGAGTACATCTTTCTGAATCACACTCTGTATTTTGTGCAGTTAGATGACCAGTGATAGAGAAATAAAAGAAGGTACCATATGTCATATTGTCTAGTAGTTTTGCAAGGCTTGTACAGGAGTGACTTCAGAAAGTATCCAGCAGGACTATGTATGCTTACATTATAATGCAGAGGTAGTGATAGCAGTTTGCTATCCAAAAATTTAAAGATCAAGATATATAGAACTATAATTTTGCCTGTTGTTTTGTACGGGTGTGAAGCTTGGTTGCTGACATTGCGGTAGGAGAGGAAGCTGAGGGTGTTTGAGAACATGGTTTTGAGGAGAATATTTGAACCTAAGAGGGACGAGGTAATGGGGGAATGGAGGAGATTGCATAACAAGGAACTAAATGATTTATACTCCTCACCCATTATTGTGCAGGTGATAAAATCGAGAAGAATGAGATGGTCTGGGCGTGTGGCGCGTATGGGTGAGGAGAGGGGGGTGTATAGGGTCTTGATGGGGAAGCTGGAAGGAAAGAGACCACTGGGGAGACATAGGTGTAGATGGGTGGATAATATTAGGATGGATCTCCAGGAGGTGGGATGTGGGTATATGGACTGGATTGGGCTGGCCCAGGATAGAGACAGTTGGAGGACGGTTGTG
>Ga0136643_10005619_pt1 | contig 17740 bp, 12 predicted proteins | sample TergutLab28metaG_FD_96883 | JGI IMG/M metagenome (GOLD analysis project Ga0136643, IMG submission 96883) | Labiotermes labralis P1 segment gut microbial communities from Petit-Saut dam, French Guiana - Lab288 P1 (version 3) (version 3) | ecosystem: Host-associated > Arthropoda: Insects >... | reverse complement strand
TGTCAATAATTGTCCAACAAGATGCAACAATATGCAGTTTATTTATATCTGCAAATGCTCTACATATTTCGGGTAGTGTCTCCACCCATCATCAGGAGCTCATAACACTGTGTCTACAGTATCTGACATTAATGAGACCGTTACTGCTACCTGTCGTTCACGACAGGTAGCAGTAACGGTCTCATTAATGCCAGATGTTGTGTGTACAGTGTTATGAGCTCCTGACGATGGGTGGAGACACTACCCGAAATATGTAGAGCATTTGCAGATAAACTGTATATTGTTGCAGCTTGTTGGACAATTACTGACACGTATTACACGATGCATGGACCAATGAACATAAAGACGAAATTATTTGGGGAAACAATAAATATACGAACATTGATTTGTGAATGTAAGGCTCTTTAGTTTTTGTTCCGGAAGTTTTCAATCCCTTCACTCTACCTAAGCAAAAGGTAAATAAAGCAATCCCTGCTACATGCTTGGAGAGGCCATGGAAGTTCCAGAAGGATGAGGCTTCCAGATGACAATCGGCACATGAAGGTGGAAAGGTTGTCAGTCCCACGCACCGGCTGCCTTTACCCCCAGGAAATATTCGTGGTACTCATTTTTGTTACAGGATGAGTCTACAGTGGGACCATAGTGAGGCCGAAAGGATTATTTCAATGAATAATTCAAATTACATCATCGGGAACCGAAACAGCGAACTTCCGGCTTGTAGCACAGTGTCTCAACCAACTGCGCCACCGAGTATCCCCCCTCCTCTTTACACGCGGATTTAAATTCCACATCAGCGTTTCTTTCTTTTTAATTTATACGCAAAAGGATGATATTCAGTCCATCTTCGGATCAGTAGAGCTGGAACGTTGACAAACAAAGCTCCGGTCTCCTGCGACTAGATAACTATACCGCATCACTTCCGACTTCATTGTGAGCGAACTCCCGTTATTACGAGGTCGAGGTTTCGACGCAGGAAGTGGCGCTCGCGGGTATTACCTGGACATCAAGCACAGCCGTAAGCGCTGCTGTCGGCTTGTCCTTCTATAGGACATCCAACGTCCAAATCACGAAGCAAAACATTCGAAGTGACGAATGTGTCGTTCTACCCACAGACAATTCTGAACCAACAGTGGATCAGCAGAAATTGTCACCTAAACTTTCCTCATCACAACCCATTCTACGGTAGGAGTGTGGTAAAGGTGACACTGTTACTGTGCACGCCACTGACACATGGGGGAAGTGGACGTTCCGCTCCATTCATTCTTAACCTCTGCACCCCCGTTGGGAGGAGGTACCATCTTCAAAGAGAGAGTACTACAGAGACACTACAAATACGAAGATTTCATGTGTATTGGACCGTGCATCATCTTGATAACTGAAGAATAAAATCCAACTAGATGCCACTTATTACTTTATTATGCTATGTTAGGCTCAACATATTTCGGGCATCATTATGCCCATCATCAGGAGCTCACGACGATAGCGTTCCAACCAGCAAGAACTTGAGAAACAAACGGCCTATGTGGTAATCATCGCTATCGTCGTGAGCTCCTGACGATGGGCAAAATGGTGCCCGAAACATGTTGAGCCTAACATAAGCATAATAAAGTAATAAGTGGCATCTAGTTGGATTTTTTTCTTCGGTTAAATACGTAGATACCTGACGACGAATAGCTGTCTCTCCTAAACCGAATGCTGTATGGGAATGTTACAATTCCTGGACCACTTTCAAGCCCACACACTAACGTTTAGCTTCAGGTTTCAATATAAATCCCCCTTCGGTCATCAGCTCTCTTTATTGAGGACTGTAAGAGCCGTACGGAACTTTCAGAGATCACGATGACATGGATGGACAACAATCCCACCTCATTTAAAAACATTCTTTGAATGTCTACCGAATAAAACCAAAATCACTCGATTAATTAAAACAACAAATTCCAGGTACCGTTATCACTTCTGCTCAAGACTTCATGAGAAAAATGTAGAATATGTGCCTTCCCGTTTTAGAATTGTATGCAATATGCTAGGCCTATGTTAAAGTCCGACAATAAATGGGAGTGTATGGACTTGAAAACGGCGCAGGAACTGTACAAGTACATTCTGTTTACGAGCTACAGCCATTTAATATTACGTACGTAATTCACAATCACCCTGAAGACCATCTTAAAATATGACCTTTATATTGTGTATTACCCATTGTCTTGACTGTCTTACCAACTATTTCGGAAACTGATTCTGTAAACATGTGGAGTTTCGTACCCAGCTGGGTCCATTACAAAAGAGCTAGCCTCCATCTCTGAAACTTCCTCACACAAGACGGAAACAGACCCAGTTACCGGAGCGTTACATTTAATATCTCCTATGATGATGAAAGACGTCCAAAACAAAACATGTTTACTGTGGCACCACACAATTATAGCATATGCATGAGTGCACACACAGCGCCATGTATTTAAACCACTAAACTACGACAGATATGAATGGTAAGCTTCGCGCTCCACTCGCTTTACTCTCAGGAAAACAGCCCCGGTACACACCGAATAGCAGGACGCTTCGAAGTCAGAAATCTCTTGCCCATGGGAGGCGGACTCGCACCCTGAGGGAAACAAAGGGCCTATTGTTGGCACTGTTCAAGAAGGCTGATAAAATCCTTGATGATAAGGCGGAACAAGCAGCACGCACAGAAATGAATAAAATGCACCAATTACTCACAGAAAGCAAAGAAAACAATCACCTGACAGACCCAGACTTAGATGGGGATGATATGAAAAGGGATCTTCGAGAAATAAGAAGTGATGATGTGGTAAGAACAGAGAAATCAGTGATCGGCTCTTGCGAACACCTCCGGATTTCGTTATATGGGGGTAAACTTCTTTACCGTCAAAAATTTCTTAGCTTCTCAAGGGGTATTATTTTCAATGCAACTGATTACAGATCACGGTCAATCAATCCCCGTGACTTACCACGGCGTGGGCTGCATATGTGGCAGAGTTCTACACTGGCGCCACGAAACGAAGTCCTCCCATAGCTAATCGCGATGACGGAGCTCTCTGCCTACAGTTACAGTCCTCTCTTGCCCCCTGTGGTTTGGGTCAACCAGCCCAAAGCTCTTGTCGCTAACAAATATCATCGCGTTTTTCATTACCAATAATTGTGCCAACAAAAGAACCAGGTGACTGTTGGGACAAGATGGCAGGCTGCGGAAGGAAGCTTGAGACCGTGTAGACGGGCAGATTATTACTATTATTATTATCCTTCTCCTCCTCCTCCCCCTCTCATCTTCTCCTCCTTCCTCTCCTCTTCTCCTTCTTCTTCTTCTTCTTCTTCTCCTCCTCCTCCTCCCGCCTCGGCGCTACAACTCTTTGCCAGTTTTGTCCTGCTCAATTACCAATTTTCCATTTATTCCTACTTGTAGCTTTCTTTTTTCAATGACAGGTTTTCATAACTTTCTTTCATTCTTTACATCATCTTTCCACCTCATTTCGGGTCTTCTTCTGCCTAAAAACTATGGGTTTCCATTCCGTAATTTTCTTCATTAGCCGATGCTCACTATTTCTGAATGTCCTATCAAGCGATCCTTCTTCATCTACTTTCTCGTACTAGCCTATATGCCGTGGCCTCAATACAGCTCAGAAACTATAAGCAACAGCAAGATCTCACACACCAGCCCGGTACCGGCACCGTTGGTGCACGCACATGGCAGGCGTCTGTTCATCTGATGGTACTAAAACGACGCGTAAAATCAATTTAAAAACAGCATACATTTATATATTACAGTATTATTTTATGAAGCTCTGTACGTTCGACAGAAGCCCTAAAATGTGGTAATATATGGCAATCAAACAACTGGTGCAGATAACCCTTCCGTTGGCGGCGTTTTAATGAGAGTTGAAATTGAAAGCATTATGCTTTCAACACCGTACACACCGCAGTGTATGTGCGTTGTCACTGGATAAACATGGCTCTACGGCTGCTGCTGTAACACACATCGCGAACCAAATGACACGCGTGAGGCAATTACACTTGGTGTCAACGTCATCTGCAGAGCCCTCAGGTTATATAAGCTCATAATTATTGCACGCCTTGCCAATTTCTGAATTCGACATCCGTAAAGCAAAACAGCTTGGCTTCAGGCAATTTTTTTCTACCTTTTCACTTAACGGGCATGCAAAAACGTCGATCCGCAAGCCTTTGACCTAAGAACCGTTCAGTGTTCAGGCAAGTTACCACGTGGATACGTCGCTGGCACTGGACATGGTCATACAAGCTGCCGTCTTGCATTATGAACAGAGCAACGGATAAGCAGTTAAACGTAAAGGTACAGCAATCCCTGTACAGACTCCTAGGGTTCCACGAGGCTGAGGCTCCCAGATTTCAAGACAGTCCGCACAAGAAGGTGGTAAGATTGTCAGCCCTACGCACCGACCGCCTTTACCAACACAAAAAATATTCCTCTTAGTCATTTCTTTTGGAGGCTGAGTCGACCAGGGGGACATAGAGCGGCCGGAAGGATTACGTCAATGAAAAATTCCACTGACACCATCGGGAACACAACGCGCGACCTTCCGGCTTGAAGCGAGATGACGCAAATAAGCAGTTACGCGAACGTTTACTACCCAGTAATGCGAAATCCGCAGTACTATGTACACTGTTCATCGCGATAAGGTTTACCGCATGTAGCGTGAAATAATAAATTTTCGTATTTATTTCGGCACATTTATTTATTTATTTTAAGTAAGCTTCGCCGTCAGAACTGACACAGGCAGGGTAGTGCATTAAAGTTATTTTTCCGAATGAATGGTAAAGTCACTACTGTAGATATCCGCAGGTCCCACATGGGTGACGTCACCACAATTACACATATCACACTCGCATTGCCGCAAAGACACCCCGCGCTTACACAATACTTGCGCTCCGACATGTTTGGCGCAAGTCGCAAATGGGTATGCACATGGCGAAATATACGGTGCACGTATGTGCAAGGGAGTCCAGCTGAAATCCAAATTCCAACATCCTGGTGCCTGATCGGACGCAGCATGACCGTCCCGCCGTCTGTGTTGTCGTCCAGCATTATTCTTCCGCCATCTTCGTCTCACTGCGCTTTCATTCTCGCCAGCAAAAATTAGGCGCGCTTCTAAAAAACGTTGTGGGCCCGGTAGTTCAGTCGGTATAGCGACTGACTATGGACTGGACGGTCCGGGATCGAATCCCGGTGAGGACGAGATGTTCCGGCCGTCCAGACCGGCCCTGGGGGCCCACGCAGCCTCCTTTAAAATCGGTACCGGGTCTTTCCGGGGGTAAAGTGCGGCCGGAGCGTGCTGCTGACCACTCACCCCCTTCTAGTGCTGCGGTCATGGAAAAGTAGAGCTATACCTCTACCCACCCTCTGGGCCCGTAACGGGAAAACTTTGCCTTTAAAACGAGTTATTATTCTTTTGTATTTTGTAAATGGCTTAGTCTGAAATCGCGTAACGTGAAATTGCGTTTCGTCGGGGAGTGTCTGTATACGATAACCGGACAGCAAAACCTAATACCACTGATTTTTATTCGGAAAACCCCTTGTCAGAGCCGCTGCCATACCGCCGGAAGGTCTCAAGACTCGCGCACTGGCAAATGTCTTTAAAATAAACACGACTGATCCCTTTCGTATACTAAGCATTTCAAAATCCGATCTTCTTCTATCAGCAACATATCAAGAGCTATCAGCCATGTGAATACGAACATGGCATGGACGGAAATACGGGCTATGCATGCGATGCTAATAGCATTAAAAGGAAACTTGAGTCTGAAAACGGGTGCGCAGCAACAGAGACCGGAATTCCCGTCAAGCTTTGATGATTTCCGACGTCATGATACAGATCCGACAGAGGTATGCAGGCACTGGAGCTACAACCCGTTTCTACTGAAACGCATATGCGTATGAATGGTACCACCCTCCAGACAAAACGCGAGGGTCATGTCCGGTGTCGCACGTATGGCCACAACTTCCATTGCAACTGAAGAATGCAACATAAACTAAACAGTACACAGTGCACGATATTTGGATATTCTGGTTTAATGGATAAGTACGATAGGTTGGGCCAACTCTAGACGAAGCTGACTGAATATTATTATACCAACTGACGTAATCTTAAAAATACTCGCACAGTACAACCAACAAGATGCAACGTTCCACAATTTATTTATTTCTCTTAGACGCTCTACATGTTTCAGGCGGGTTTTCCGTCCGTCATCAGGAGCTCAAAACTGCACATACAGCGTCAGGTATTTGCCAGACCAATGCTATTACCTGCTGCTAGCCTGGACGGCTAGCAGAAGGTAGCAGTAACGGTCTGACAAATACCTGACGCCGTATGTGCAGTTTTGAGCTCCTGATGACGGACGGAAAACCCGCCTGAAACATGTAGAGCGTCTTACAGAAATAAATAAATCGTGAAACGTTGCATCTTGTTGGTTGTACTGTGCGAATATATTAGCGATGCACGGACCTATGAATGTTACAGGGGTGCTGATAAGTCCTTAGCCCGACCAGGAAGGAAACAAGCGCATGTTTCTGTCACAATGGCGTGAATTTCCTTCGGCGCCTTGCCTTGAAATGGGGGGGGGGGGAACCCGATGACAGCCCGCGTCTCGATGTCGTTGAAATCGCGCGCGTCTCTGACATGCTTCCGAGCTTGTATCCTTCCTGGTCGGCCTAATGACTTATCAGCACCCCGGTAAAATTTAAAATACTGTCTACATTTTTTGGTAGTTCTGAAACAACAAACAGACACCTTCACAGAAAGCACTTAAAGATCTGCAATGGGAAACCGGAATGCGATTAACGTTTTGTTTCCACTACTACACCTGCTACGAATCGCCCTTTCACCTTACCACCACTTCTAAGTGCGTTGTTTACCGACGCTGTTATGTACTGATATCACATAGCGTCGGTGACACAAGAATAAATTAGCATGGAACACCGGTGGAATGACAATGAGAGGAAAACAAAGTATTGGGAGAAAAACCTATCCCAGTGCCACCTCGTTCACCACAAATCCCACACTCACTGAGCTCGGATTGAATCCGGGTCTCCGCGGTGACAGGCGGGCAACTAAACACCTGAACCATACCACGGTCCCACTACCCTACCACGAAAGATTATTCCAACACATGTGTGTGGACGTGGTTCACGTCTATACAGTATTTTCCATATTTCAGCTTACTGATATTGACTCCTAGCGGATGCTCGAGAAAGTGACGTATGCCCGATCCTTTTGAAAGAAATTAACAGACAGGCTATGAAAGCACAGTACGACGTAACATTCAGAAGCGTTCGTGTAACCATTGCTGTAGTGGAAAAGCAGTATTAGGGGAAAGTCGCCTAATATGGGAACGTTCATTATTTCTTACCAGGAGGTGCTGAGCTGCCTGCTTAAGAATGTACATGATCAAGCACATGAGGTTATTCTTTGTAATCGAAGTATAAACGGTCAGTTGCTCTGGACTTCGGTGCTCACTAGGCGTCTTTGTTTTGGTGCGCTGTGAAATTTTTGCTTATCGCTAAACTGTGACTCATGAGTCGTTCAAGGTAAGCTATTTTTCTGAACTAGTTTGGTGTTCAGTTCTGTCTTAAGTGCAATCTTAAACCCTGCCTTTATTTCATAGGTACACTTTTATGTCCTGTTTTATGCACGCTACATGTTGTGTGTGTGTGTGTGTGTGTGGCCTTAGTTATCAAGCATACTATGGTCATGCGCTACATTGTCGTCTGTGGCCTGCCCCGGTCTACAATATCTTTCTACATTATCTCAAACGGCATATTAAAAAAAAAAAGTTACGGAACACCAAATGTGTTTTGATTTTCTCAACAAATTTGTCTGAAACATTTCTCATTCTAAGAACTGAGCGAGATATGGTCAAAAATGTCTAGTGGTCTTCAGCTAAAGTACACGTCATTCTTGTCAGACTTTAATGAAACCTGAATTTTTCCGAGTTTTTCGAAAAATACTCAAATATCAAATTTCATGAAAATCCGTCGAGTGGGAACCGAATTTTTCCATGCTGGTGGGCGGGCGGACACGAAGCTAACAGTCGCTTTTCGCAATTTTGTGAAAGCCCCTAAAAACATACTGGGGTTTGCTAGCTGCCATAACGGCTTCTCTGGCACACAATTACCTGCAATTCCAGCGGGCACTAGCAGCTCCTAGACAAGAACACGACTTGAAAAAATCTTACCACAAAACCGACACGAAACCACCATACTGATTTCTAGGGCCGCAGAATATCAGCCGCACCTGATCGCATTACTTTTGATGACAATACAATAAAAATATGCGCATATCCAATAAAATCGACATTTTCTCCAAAACAGCTCTTTCCAAACCAAAACCCTCGTCACCCAACACTAATTACACAATTCGTTCGTTTGTGACATGCCTTCAGGCAGTACTAACAAAAACACCAGCACCATGACGCGGCTAGCGGGCAGCCACAATACAGCTCTGTACTCTGAACGTCCCCGCTCTTGGCTGAGGGATTGGATGTAGTCACACTGATCGACTGCATTGTCTTCCTCAGTCCGTCCACTAAATTTATTGGATAGGACCTCAATAATTCCTAACCCCCGTATCCACAGCATTTCCAATTCATTAAAAAGTTCTGCCATATTCAGACCTACTTAACAGTGACGAGAGCTGAGAAAACAGTAGTACAACGAGCAGCTTCTACTTCAAGACCTCCACAAAATCGGTATGTTATTACGGGCGAATACACGACGTCGCACGCACATGGATGGGATGTGAATTGCATATGAAATTTTGGTCGGAATACCATATGAGACAATAGCACTTTGAAGATCGAAGCGTAGGTAGGAATATAAAAACGGGGGGTAAGTACGTTAATTACACATATCTGACTGAGGACAGGGTCTAGTGGGGCTGGCTCCTGGAAGTCAAGTTTCAATAAATTCCAGAAAACCTTTTAACCAGAAGAACAACAATGAGCTTCTCAAACGGTCACTCAGTTCGTATGTACGTAGGCTGGTTAGTTCGTTGGTTGGTTTGTTAGTTACTTAGTAAAATCATGATCACTAATTTTTAAACTTCCCCGGGAACCATCTTCATCTTTGCACCGTGCATTTCGTAAAGAAATTTAATCAGTACACGAACTAACACGCATGCATAAAATTTTTACACCAAAACATTTAAAATCGCTCCAACATGTTTCGATCCTAAGATCATCTTCAGGGAGTTAGTTTAGCAAGGAACAGTGTAGCTCCCTGAAGATGATCTTAGTATTGAAACATATTGGAGCGATTTTAAATGTTTTAATGTAAAAATGTTATGTATGTGCATTAGTTGGTGTGCTAATTAAATAAATTCCCTAGGAACATTTATAAACTTGCGTCATGGGCCAAAAAAAAAAAAGAGAGATGATTCTTGTTTATTTTTACTGAAGAACACATAACAGTATTAGAACAGTATTTCCAGCAACAAGAGGAATTACATTTAAAGTAACAAATAAAGGAGAGATCGTTGTGTTTTCTCACAAATTAAATGTGAAGTTCCAAAATAAATACAAAACGCAAGCCAATGTTGATGAAAGAAACGGGCGCCCATCATTATCTGCAGCGAACTACGGAGCGCTGCTGTATTTTAGAAGCTGAGAGACGAGAAACGAGCACCAACATTCTACTCAGATGCAACTTCAGGGAAAGTTATACTTGATATGTGTGCGTACCTAAGCTGATGGAAGACCACTTTTTGAAGTCTGTAATGAAGAGAACAAGTCCTGCTTCGTAATTACAACCCAAGATTAATGAGCAAGGTCTGTAAATTCTAGCCATTTAGTACATATTCACGCTGCAATTCCAAACAAAAATGTGTACAGAGAAGACATTTTCCATCCACAAAATTTCAAACGCATAAAAAAGGGGAACTTTATCTTGCATGAAAAAGTCAAAATAATAATTTCCTTGGGTGTACATTGTGTTTAACAACAAATATAATCTCCTGTGGACAGTAAGTGTGTCGCGTTAAGAAAACGACACAAGCAAATTTGTTCTTGAACAAAACCGGTTAACACACTTTTCCAAAACACATGCAAATCTTTACGGCACCGACACAATATTAACGCACAAAATACTGTAACACCGGGACAAACGGAGTTCCGTAAGGCGCGACACTGTACAGACCAGCTTTTTTACTATGCGATAATTCACCAGTGAAAGGATATGTAATAAAATGCCTATAATTCGCAGATTTCAAACAGGTGCATGACAGAATCCACCGACTAATTTTATGGAAAAGTTTATATAACCATTAAATTGATGCTATCTATGTTTTACGTAGTAACTGCAAACCAACAGTAAAAGTGCATAATTCTACATTCTATGATGCAATTAATACCACTGGAGACGTCATGATATCGGTCGTCTTCAGTACTATTTAATATAAACGTTACCGAAAGAACTGCAATGGAGAAATTACCTGCAATGCGAATTGCTTCCTTTTATAGACCCACCAATCAACGATAACTGCAAGACCAGCTTTGAGTCTCAAAAATAGCCCCTATTGGCCTTATTCTTGGTAAAGCTGAAGGACAAAAACAGATTCTGTGACCCTGTTCAATTGTACAAGTAAGAACAATTTTGTCCCTCTGCAATCCAAAAGGGCACGCGTACAGAAAAGTCCAGGCACAGATCCACTTATTCTTTATTTCTGCACTTGAAGGTAAGCGGTCAGCTCCACCCCCCGACCACCTACCTCAGTGAGAAATAAGCCATTCGTAGGGGCCGAAAAGGGGGGGGGTGGGTGGTCGCAGAGCCGTTCTCGATGGTGTGGAGGAAAAGAAAATATTCTGCATCTGCCTGAAATCAATCCACGATTTCTCGGTTTTCCAGTCACTACGCTGAATGAGCTAACCCGAATCTTCTCATTCAACTGCAGGACAACTACGTGTAGTCCTATGTCTCTTTCCTTGCGATAACATACCTGGTGAGTTAGATTGACCTCCCTCTTTCCACTTCATCATCCTGTCACCCCCTATCAGAAAACAGACTATGAAATATCCTGTACGAGATTTTCTTGCCACCCACAGGTTGCTCACCAATGCGCTCGGTTTGTGGAACAGATGTTTCTTGTGCGTGCTTCCTGCCAACGAAGAGCACAGCTTCGTTCCTTCTTAATTATCACTGCTACCCGGTCGGAGGGGCACGGAATCCTCGGGGACGTGGGATTAAAACTGCGATACTTCTTTATAAAAGCAATTACCAGTCTCCAATTAATATTAAATAAAATACAACTGCGTATCCAACACGTTTAAATATGTCCCTTCAATTAGTCACAATTCTGCTAAGCCCTAATGAGCTTGGTTACATTAATGAAGTTATTCAACAACAAGAAATCGTCTCTTCTTCACTGGAAAAGTATTCTAAGATTTTGTCATCGACACTGTCATCAAATGCAAGAATAATTCTGAACTGCGTTTTCGTAATTTGATTTATTGTTGTTGTTATTATTATTATTATTATTATTATCATCATCATCATCATCATCTCCTTTATGCAGGGTATTTATACTTCTATTCCTGAAACAAACTACGTCCCTAGGGAATACAGTGTTGCAGCTATTCTCTTGTTACCATTCATGGTGCTTATATCGTTAGTTTCAGTGTTGAATCTATTGCACTTTTACATTAGTACTTTCCGAAGTGTGTGTGCAGGGCCCAATATGGCTGTTTTCTGTAGTTCCTTGAGTTCATATATTATTATTATTATTATTATTATCATCATCATCATAATCCACACTCGTTACTTCACAGTAGTTTAGCCCAGTCTCAAGACCAAGCACTTCTTATTCAATGTTCCACCAAAATCCTGCCTATACGGAATGTATTCAGTACTGCTGCAATCTGCATTACAATACACACAGCACGGCGGCAATTGCTTTTATACTTTCGTGTAATTTGTTTGGTATAATACTTGCGTGTGGATATTACTAGTGGCATTCAGTAGCGTTTTAAATCCGCACAAACACAACACTCGAACTCCGTACTTTCATCTATTTACTTTCCTACAGCACGTTTCGGTTGTTCCATTCGACCATCATCAGAACAGAGCGACCGAAACGTGTTAAAGGACAGTACATAAATGAACTTGCGGAGTTGGAGTGCTGTGTTTGTCTGGTTCTGGATCGCTAATGATTTACTGGCGCAACTGGATGATGACGCCAAAACTAGAGATATTACCCGCATATGGGCACTTTTCAGTTGCCATATTCTTATAAGCTATTACTATTATCATCATCATCATCATAGGCTCTTATTATTATAAGCCATCAATGTTGTTGTTGTTGTTGCCACCTTGATACGGGATATTTACAATTACATGCCTGGAAGCAACGATGTGTCTGGGCTATTCTGTGGTTACAACAGGCTGTATGGTACATGTAACGTTGCTTCCCATGATAATAACTGGTGTACTCTTACACTACAACTTCTCGAAGTAGGTCCGCAGTGCCCCGTACGGCAGTTTTCTGTAGTTCCTTGATGATCGTACTTTCCAGTTTACGTGTATGTGGTTCACATATTTCCTGACTCATTCTGAGATGGCCAGTTTTCACTCTACTATTACTGGCACCACGTTTGTTTTTATATTCCACATACAATGTGTTTCTATTGCAAGGTCTTTCCATTTTCCAAGATTTTTGGCTTCTGTCTTCATGATATTTCTTTATTCCCCAAAAATGCAAAGTCTATTAACCTTTTGACGCCTAATGTCAACTATAGTGGTCGTACCGCACCGCTAACCTCTAAAGTTGCATGTTATATATTTATTCAACAAATATAAGTACTGAATATTTCAAACATGGTATATACTCTCCGTTTTTTTCCTCTTCAAATGCAGTTTGTTTCATAATTCTAACGTATTTGGTTCTGTATTATTCACATTTTATATACAGGGTGTGCTTAAACTAAAAAAAATAATTCCGGCGCCGAAAGGTTAAAGGACATTTCGTTTTTCATAACCACAGGTTATTAAGGTCCAGTTTATTGTTAGAGATGGTTGTCAGTTTATTACTATCATCATCATCAGCCCCCCGCCGCCGCCGCCAACACCACCATCAATGCTACAAGCAGTTAATATTTTGTAGCTATAGCACAAGTTAATAATGTAATCCAATAATCCTGAACTTTCTCCTATTACAAATTACGCAGTCATTCCGGTTTGCGTACGTACTATACGCACGTCGACCCGGAGTGTTCATTATCACTCCTGACATAAGCCGTTCTTTTAAAAAACTCTGGTGCAAACCGGTCAAGTTTCCCTGGAGAGCTACAACTGGATTGCAGGCAGCTAGAACGGAATTATACTAACCACTTCTGCAGGCTCCGACAAACGATGAAACATATCTGGCCACTCCTTGCTATGTAGATTTACACACACAACATGCAATGCATCTCGCTGACCAACCAGTTGTCTGCTTTATACACTTTCTGGAATGAGAAAGCAGCACAAATCTCCAACACGGAATTCAAGGCTGTGGTCGAACATCGGGTTCAAATCCCAGGAAAGCTACCCCTCACTCTACGTGAACTGGAAGCTTGCTACAAATTCAAGTTCATCGAAATGAAACTGCAGGTGTCCGCAAGTGCAGCTGCGTTCACCCTAAATTGGGAACAGCTCCCGTAACTCTTTAAACTTCATTCGTTTCTCTTCTCAGAACTGACAGTTACACGCACGTTATTCGTTCCGCGAAAACACGCCATTCGAATGTTACGCTTGGAGAAACCCAAAATTCAGTTTCGACCATTTTAATGGCCCCTAACTTTAAAGCAGTTTGGGCCAGTAACCCTTTGACCCGGCCGTACGTGACTCACCGTTCCTCGCTGACGGCATTTCGCTCTCACGGAAATTAGTTTAATTTTAACCAATAATTACATTATGTAATGCCCTCTAAGAAAGTTCAGTAAACCAACAGCAGCAAGCCCTGCTTCGCTGCCTGACCAATCACGGAAGATTAAAACATTTGTCACAAATATGTTTTGGAACACGAAAAAGTGGGGAGACCTAAGACATCTCTCGTCAGTCCATCGTCTAGCACCAATACTGAAGGCAACCTTCGCCACCCAAAACGAGGAAGTTGACTGCTGGAACAATGGCGCAAAGAACTGTCGGATGTGCGCTGCAGCAACTACCGTAACTCTAAAACATCTCACTGTGCATTTAGAGCGTCATCCTTTCTACAATTACGCACTTCACTGTCTGTCATTAAGACACTCACGATTAAGACACTCACGAAACAATTATGCGTGCCACCGTCACTTCAGCTTAGCCGTGCACATCGACTTCTCACTCACTCCAACTGTCTTAATTAGTCTATCTGGGGTCCATTCGTGTGGTAGGGATATGAGGTGAGAAGTACACTCAACGTTACGTCGACAGCAGTGGGTCTCGAAAGTGGGGTCATTGTAGACGGCAGCAGCAGTTCCGAACCAGCGTCATACAACACTGTTTGTTTCTTAAAAACAGTTTACGGTCGCGATATTTGCAAGCTGGAGGTATTAGAAATCACGTATTGCACTGCTGTTCCTTTACTCATGGAAAATTAAGTTTTTTTCACACAACACATGCAGCACATTACAAAGTGCTGAATCGTATCGTGACAAATAATAGAGTGACACTAACTCGAGTTTCATTTCGCGTGAAAAATGAGTGTTTTCGTTTTGTTTCCTGTAATATGATGGATAACTGATTTTCTTTCTTCACAAAATAAAACGAGGGGGTTACAGCCACGTGTCTGTCCGGCCCAAGATTAAATTCAGTACGAATGGTAATAACTTCTTTTAGCTGATTGAAAACGCGCGGAGGGGGGAGTGCTGCCAATATGTCGCTGCCAAAATATAGAGCGTAATGCGTGGAGGAAAAAGTATTTTCTACTGAAATTTCCAGTAACATATGCTTTGCAAGTAAATAATTTATACGTTCCTTACACTAAGTTAAAAACACGATTACCTGTTATCCACATGTTTACTCTCCGAAATTAGTGAACATATTCAAAATTTTGATTCGCTACAGTAGGCCTAAGCCGATTCCATCGGCCGCTTGTTTGCTGGGAATGCAGGTTCGAATGCCGCCAGGATGTCTGTCTCTTGTAAGTGTTGTGTCTTGTCAGGTAGAGGTCTGTGCGTCGGGCTGATCACTGGTCCAGAGGAGTCTTACTGAGAGTGGTGTATCTGAGTGTGATCGTAAAGCCTCGATAATAAGGACCTGGCCCACTACGGACTGTTACCCCTGGGGGGGGGGGGGGGGAAGGAGGCCAAAATTAACATCCCTTTCAGAGACGCTTCCTTATGGTCCGTGCAAGCCAAATACCGCTTCTACAGTAACTTCAAATCAAACATCATAAATTTTCTGGCACATCGTACAAACAGTAGGAATCTCTAAAATAGCAATAAGGAACCTTTAGGCACAAGCCTGACATTCAGGAGAAGAGACAGTTCAGTGTGAATTGTGATTAGGATATGGGTTAGACGAGCGAAATGGTGTGGTTTTATACGCGGCAGGGGCAAGAGACTCTTTTCTCTAACGCGTCAGAATCTCCGTCTCACGATTGTTTGCGGCTACATCATCCTCCCCTCCTCACATGCCTTCATGGTGTGCTGTTTAATTCCTCACAGTGACACCTTCGATCCTTGCATAGCCGTTGAATTGCTCTGGTAACTATGATACAAGTACAGCAGAATTATATCAGCAAAAGTCCACGACACTTTGGCACGACAACCGTACGGTCACACGATTGCAAGTGCTATGTAAGGTGACGGACCTCCACCTCTCTGACTGCAGAAACGCATTTATCCACGCGCACAAGACTTCGCGCACTGTCCCGAATTGTGACATCATCCTAGGTTCGCTAAAGTTACTTACACCTAAAGCTAGAAACGTTTTGGAATTAATCCTACTATACATCTGCGCCAGGACAGTCAGCAGGGCGGCATAATTCGAACAGTGTGTAGGTTCTTACATCTGCAGAAATTATGCGGGTGTATGAATCATGTGTCAGACCGTCAAGTAATACTGCAGTATGGAATGAAACACAATACAGCTTACGTCATTTTGCAAAGCCCGGCCTCCTCCTCCTTCTTCTTCTTACTCTTCGTCTTCTTCTTCTTCTTCTTCCTCTTCCATTGGCACTACAGTCCACTGGGGGCTTTGGCCTGTCGAAAAATGTCGTTCCATTTTTTCCAACTCTCTCCAACTTCTCACTCCCAGCATTTGAAGATCTCTTTCTACTTCCTCTTTCCATCTTTTCCTGGGTCTTCCTCTTCTTCTCGTCCCTTCCAGTTCTTGAGTGAAGATCTTTTTGGGTATCCTATCCTCCTCAGTTCTCTCTACGTGACCTAACCAGCTTATCCTTTGCCCTCTTATCCATTTTACTATATTTTCTCCTTTTCCTCATCTCTTCTAGTTCTCGATTCGTCCGACTTTTCCATTCCCCGTTTTCATATTCAGGATCATATATTCTTCTAAATATTTTCCTTTCAAAAATTAGCAGAGCTTGTTCTTCCTTCTTCGTCAACGTCCATGCTTCCGCTCCTTACGACACTAACGATCTTATTAGTGCCTTATACAATATAATTTTAGTAGCTCTGGATAAAAGTCGACTCCCGAAAAGGCTTATAGCGGCAAAATAAGTTATATTGCCGGCCAAAATACGTCTTTGTATTTCTTTTTCCACGCTATTATCATTACTGATTAGCGTACTCAAGTATATGAACTCGCAAAGCCCGGCAGTGCTGTAGTTAAACCGCAAGGTTTGCAGTTAGGTTCGGCCGGTCATGCATCTCATTAAGCCTGTACGTTTCTGTGCAAATGTTTGTGTGGCTGTCGTGTGGGTTTCATGTTAGATAAAACGTTTATACGTTGCTGAGGTCTTTTGTGGGAGGAAAATAAAATGGCTTCTCAGTGCAATGGTCGTTAAAATAAATCAAGAACATCTGCGTAAAATTTTAATGAAAAATTGGAGAATAAGCATTTCTTCATGAACGTTAAAAATAAACGGGTGTTTAGTATGCAACGTCAGCGTAGCTGTTGGCAAGATGTGTAATGAACGACATTGCATGAGCACGCATAAAGACCACATAAGAAAATATCCCGAACGCAGGCGAAAGACGCAGAAACACGACACTTCAAACGTAATTTACGATCGCGTCAAGCAATATTTTGTGAACCTATTGACAATCCCAAAGCGGCTAACACTGCTGCGTATAAAATTACAGAAATCTTGGCTCAGAAGACGGCTTTTTACGATGGTAATATGAAGAACGTTACATTAACCTCTAAAACCTAGCGGTTACTGTAGGCACCACCAGTTTTAACATTAAAGATTCTATATTCTGCCCATATTCTATACATAGCTTTTGTATGTACCTCAGAACAAACAGCGAATTTTGTCCTATACTTACTTACTTACTCCATGGTGCAGAGTCCTTCTTGAGAAGCTAACTGGTTTGCAGCCAGTCAAGAAATTCCCCGCATTTCACGGACCCAGAAGGTTCATTACCGCACTCACAAGCGTCCGCCACCTGCCTCTATCCTGAGCCAGCCCAATCCAGTCCATATACCCACATCCCACAACCTGGAGATCCATCCTAATATTATCCACCCATCTACGTCTAGGTCTCCCCAGTGGTCTCCTTCCCTCCGGTTTCCCCACCAAGACCCTATACACCCCCCTCTCCTCACCCATACGCGCCACAT
>Ga0136643_10005618_pt1 | contig 17743 bp, 8 predicted proteins | sample TergutLab28metaG_FD_96883 | JGI IMG/M metagenome (GOLD analysis project Ga0136643, IMG submission 96883) | Labiotermes labralis P1 segment gut microbial communities from Petit-Saut dam, French Guiana - Lab288 P1 (version 3) (version 3) | ecosystem: Host-associated > Arthropoda: Insects >... | reverse complement strand
TTGATAAGTTTTTGGCCCGACCAGGAAAAAAAAAATTCGGGAAGCAGGTCAGGGACGGGGGTGTTTCCAACACCACCGAAAAGCGGCTGGTAATGAAATCCCCCCCCCCCCTGCAAGGTAAGGCGCCGAAGGAAATACACGCCATTCTGACAGGAGCATTATCTTGTTTCCTTCCTGGTAGGGCTAAGGACTTATCACCACCCCTGTATAACTGGGAATAAATTAAAATGTACAGCTGTCACTGCACGGCAGAAGGCAAAGGGGGACAGTGGAGGCATGGCACCACGCACTGACGTCACTTCACTCCTTGAAGAGAAGTTTGGGTGGGCCCCACAGCCGGTCTGGGCACTCTGGAAAACTCAACAAATTTCGTGCCCCTGGCTGGAATCCAACCACAGTTCTTTGGTCACCCTCCCGTGGCCTTAGTAGGCGTAAACGGTTATAGTCTGTTACTGATAGCTTACAGATAAGGTTCTCCTTAGAGAGAGATAAGAATACAGGTTGAACCATTCCATGACTTTTTAGAATCGGATGACTGGGTTATATAATAAACCTAACAACAGATATTAATAAGAGATTATATCAGTAGGTTTAACTAAAGTTTCAAGGTTTCCTGTATCAGTAATTTCCAATCACGTGTCTGCATAGCTGTGTGTATATAAAAGATTATGGAACACTAAGACACAGCGTTTCGGGCCAGGTTGTGCGTTCGAGGAAAGCTGTGACGTTATGTGCCAGCTTTCCTCGACCGCACAATCTGCCCGCTACACGTCTTATCATAGCTCCATATTCTTATACACATCTTTTTTTTTTTTTTTTTAACAAAGTAACTTCCAACTTCCACTTTTCATTTCCACTGCATGCCGTATAAGGTACCAGGAATTAACAACTTAGAAATTCGGTGGCTAATGTTCTATACAAGTTCATTCGATGTACATACTCCCTGATGATTATGCCAGAGGGATCGAAACATGTACGGTTCTTCACGATTTTGATGTAATATACTTGTCTAAGTACAAACATTGTGCATTTGTTTGTCACTTGCTGTAGATTAGTCATTAGTGCACGGAATTAATAACAAAATTGAGGCACATAATCTTTCACCAAATGCTCTGGGCACATATACGTAACTGTACTGTACCCTGGAGCGCTGCACAATTCCCAAAGAGGGTGAAAAATGAATTATTAGAAGCATCACACTTTCTACATACGAAATATTATTACAATGATTAAATCAGGAAGGATGGGACGGAAGGGGCACATAACACGCAGAGAAGTAAAGTGCGTCTTGAGCTTTGGTAACGAAACCTAGGTTAGATGGAAAGATAAGATTAAAATGGATCTTGAAGAAATGGGATGTAATTATGAGGGCTGGCTGCATCTGGATAAGGACATGTACTAGTAACGGTTTCTTTTGTACAAGGTAATGAACTGTGTAGTTGGATGGGTGGCTTGCAAGAAGTGTCTCAATCTTGAAGCGTCAAACCGTCCAAGATGAATTCTGTTTGGACTGCTTCACTCTTCGAAACGTCGGGAAGCAGCCACCCAGAGTCACAGCATCACATCCCGGTAGACCCGAATCAACTACACTACTATGAGAACTCTAAATCTCACTAGGAAAAGCCGTCGGTTTCCACATAATACGGGAAAATTCCGATACTAACTCATATACTACCTTCTCAGGGGGGAGTTGCTTAATTATTTTACAGTTTATTTAATGATGCTCTCAGTAGGTGAGACTATATACATTGTCGGACGATAAGAATGAACAATGCTGGAAAAGATATGAATACGATCATGGCCCATCTAACGTACTATCCCGTAATAATTTGTGTTGTGAGGCTGAGGCAAACCATGAACAAACTGAAGGATAGTCGGTCTTAGGATCTATATTTTGGCACCAACAAGGAAGGGGTTACGGTACACGCAGATAGGTTCAGAGTAACAGGTCTCCACAAACTGTCACAGATTGTCGATTGTAGAGCCGTTATGAAATCCAGAACTGTACCATTCAGTTATCATCATTCCACATGTCGTCAGCTTAACCTTCATTTACGATGGCGGAGAGGATGGAGGAGAAGGCACTGCACGAGCTGAACTAGTAAATGTTATAATAGGCCCACTAAATCAGCTAGGAAGTTTCTGAATATGCATGCAAGTCCCTGCGATATTGCCTAGTGTTTCATAAACATACTCGACAAACGCGTCTGTATCAAAACGGGGCGGGAATTGCATTAACACAGCGACCATTTAGACCATTTAGATGACCTCGGCGAACTTGATGGTGGAACGTCTGCCCTTCACTCTTATTAGGCTTCTGTTTCTAGGAGTTTCAGTGGCATGTGCGACCAAAGCACTGCAACATTTTCCGCGCGGTTCGACACAGTCAAATGCAGCTCAATATTACATCGAAGAACACAGCATCGCGTTCCACCGTAACGTCGTTCGCCTAAGCTGACACTACTTTAATCTTGCCCATAATATTTCACCGTTATTTCCAATTACGCGGTTTAGTTTTATAGAAAAGCTGAAGAGATTAACAGAATTTATGAACAAATATTACAGAATAGCGTGACAAAAAATATATATATAAATTCAATATAGGATGGTACGTAACAAATATAAACAATCACGAACCAAATGTCCAGCAGAGAAACAGCAGAGTAGTTACGAAAAAAAAATGGCATATCTTGTTGATGCGACCACTTAAAATGTCACTAGGCTGCAAAGCACTGTAGCAGTATTCATTGTTATGAATACACGTACTTTCCTAAGGACGAACAACAAACACTTCAACTGAACCCATTAAAATATGTTAATATTAGTTAAATCACACTCAAATAAATCCTTTAGAATTACATGATAAATTTACAAACACGTGTAACTGAGTCATATATTCGGGATGTAACACGAAACCACTTGCCTTATATTCTTTCTCGTCAGTTAAAATTAACACCAGTGTCCTGTTAAGATATTACGTACAACTTCCTTCCAACCGAATAAATACAGTAAATGGTTATTTTTCTTACCTGTTTTTGAAGAGAACTCCCATCGTCAATCCTTTCGAATCGTTCGAATTTGAAACTGTTGCTCCGATATAATTCGTTGTCTGGTTTTTTCCCACCACATAAACGCCTTGTAATTGCTCGCGGTTTGAACTCCATTATATGTAAATCTAGATAATGAAAATTAAACACACGGGAACGCCTGGGTCGACGTACCACGGGGTCGTCATTGCCCAGCTGATTCCCGATATTACCCGCCGAACAGCCGCTACCGCTGTCAGCTGTCCCGACCGCGCACACGTTCCTGAAACTCAATAAATCACACCACTGCAACTGACCACTATCGGGACTTTTTCTATCATCCGCGGCACCATCTTTAACTTCGCCGTTGCTGCACGCTGCCGCCTCGCTTTCCAAAGGCTGTTGTTTTTCGGTGTCAGGCACTTTCTTGCTGCTTTGCAGTCCTACGCGTTTCAGCATTCTCTCCATCATGCTTGCAGCTGCTCTTGCTCACAGTAGTAGAGACACCTGTCTACCCAAATAACAACTAGTGAAAGTATTCCGTGTTCAGTGGATCAGTTGACAGCAGCGCTACTGGCTCAAGTTTGGTACTAATAGCATCATGTTCAGTCGACGAAGAAAAGGGGTTGATAGTTTCGTGCAGTGTAAACTGCTATAGGTGTCTTCAATTATTTTCAGTTTTTATTTTTTATTGTATTATTTTGTTTTTTATGCTACAAAAAATATTTGAGTTATAAGTAGTTGTACTTACGCCCTGTGTTATGTTTGGTGGATATGGACACTACGGTGGTGACTGGTTCCTATGTCGGCCGATTGTGGCGCTGCTCTCTTTTCAATCTCATTGAATGCTGCAACATTGAACAGCACAAGTGACAATAACGTGCTTACAATTGACAGGCGTTGCAACCCTGCCATCACCAGTAGTAATAATCTTATACGAAATAAAGCTTTGTAGTGCAGTTTTCCTCACCTGTACTTACTTGCATGTCTGCTACTGCTAGTCTGCTTATAACTTAACTAACACAGAGAGGGAACTACACTCTGTTGAGACGTCTCTTTCCAGCTGCTGCATGAAATCAGTCTCTTATAAATGCTCCTTGTACAACATTCTTGCGTTCTCCTCCGCATACATTTGAATCTGTTGTGAAAACACTGTGTGTATGAACATTTAATTACAATTCACATGGAAGCTCTCTTTATCAAACAATTTCCATGTAAGGCGAACACCATTTGTGATTGAACTTTTTGGTAGTGTTGATCACAGAACATCTAATACAGTGTATATAGAAATATATTTCGTCAACTATTAATAACTTCTTTTGAAATGAATAAACGGCCTCTGTGATTGGTTTATTGCCACATCCAAATTTCAAGTCACCCGCGTAGTGCAAGTTTGATATAAAATTGCCTGTGTCCAACATCTACACTACCATGTGAGGTAGTTGGCCATGTAGGCGACGTGTGACATCACTTCTCGTCTCCCGTTTCCACGGATTAACTTTCAACTGCATGTGTTGGGCAGGGATAATTACTCAAGCAAACACTAGATGATCTGTGCAAACACTGATCCAGAGCAGAAACTATAGGACCCTGCGTGTCGTGTGATGTTGGTAACAATTGTGAGTTGAAGTAAGACGAATGTTGAACAATAAGCCTATGGGTTATGATTGGATCATATAGAGTATTCGCATCTTGTGCATTGAGGATGTGAACAGTGTACAATTATAGATGGGCTTCTAGAGGCTACAAATGTGAATGACAGTAGTGTTGTGCAAGTTTATCGTTCGTTATCTTTGTATAAGTGTCCTGCAGTAGTAGGAATGAACAGGTTACGTTTCGGAAGTCGTTGCGTAGTGATAAGATCCACCCGAAAGATGGCTGTGGTGTGATGTGAGGCCATGTAGTTTGATAGTTTCAAATTAAATGACATCGCATCCCAGATGACCGTAATATGTATATAGTAATGGCCGTGAGAACTTAATGTCTTTAATACATTTTGTTCGTAGGTTGAATTAGACGATGGATATCATATTAACAAAATGGATAGTGCTTGTCGCACTGTTTGGTTCGACTTTTATATTCAGTATGCTTCCATTGAAGCTGGTTTCAAGCGTTCGTAGTACAGCGGATCATGTAAAACGAGCCAGGTTGGTAGTGTTAGTTTCTGTACTGTCTAATGTTCACTTCAACTTTGCAATTAATTCCAATTCATATCTGCATACGCAATTCCATGTAACGGTTTTCATCATGTCATTAGGTTATAATTTTGTGTATTTCTAAAAAATTCATTACCCTTCTGATTTCAATCTCTTATTATTCCAGTGTTTAACAGGTTTAAAAGGTTCATATTAAATTTATTTCCTTGGCAGATATGGCCATATCATAAGCCTGCTCAGTTGCTTTGCTGGTGGAGTATTTATGGGTACAGGACTGTTAGACCTGTTGCCGGAAGTCAACGAGCTGTTGAGTAAGGTATTGAAATTCATTTACATTAACTATAATGATTTTTCTTTTTCTCCCTCCCCTTGCAAGTGAGGACCTGGTTGGAAGAGTTTGCTGTTTTTCCCGTGAATTCTGATAAAGTTTAATTCATGGAGGCACTTTATGAAGTGAATGTGGTTTATAGTCATTTAAAGCTAATTAACATACTTTGAACCATATATTTTATGTTATTGATGAGGGGTTCTTGTGAAAACTTAAAAGGAAGGTAGTTTGCAGGTCCATGGGAGTATTGTAATTCTGAATTAACACATAAATCAAGAAACTAAAGTGTTTTTTTCTTTCCTTATTTTGTGGTACAGGCCAATGTTACTTTATACACGAAGTCTTCCTTCCCTGTGGCAGAATTTACAGTTTCTTTTGGATTTTTCCTGATCTTGATTCTTGAACAGATAGTTCAAGAATGCAAAGAAGAACATACTCAATATAATGTGCTAGAAGCTGAAGTCATGAAGTCCAGTACAGTGAATCCATTACAAGACCCAGACGCAGAACGACATTTTGATCATGAAATTGAAGCTGTTTCCAGCACAGTAAATCTTCCAGTCGATCATGAACCACTTCCACGTCCGATGCTGCGCTCACTTGCACTTTTGTTTGCACTGTCCTTGCATTCCTTGTTTGAAGGTTTAGCTGTTGGACTGCAGTCAAATGTATCAGATCTCATCCACATCTTAGTAGCTGTTGTACTTCACAAGATGGTTGTAGCATTTAGCTTGGGACTGAATCTTGTGCAGACAGAACTGTCTGTGTCATCTATTGTCAAGTCCAATTTTCTGTTCAGTATTACTTCACCACTAGGAATGTGTATTGCAGTTGCACTACAAGAGTTTGGACATAGTATAAGTTCGTCCATTATGAATGGTATTCTCCAGGGATTAGCTTGTGGTACATTTGTATATGTAACATTCTTTGAAGTGCTTCCTCATGAACTGAGTCACAGTGAAAATCGGTTATTGAAGCTTTTGGCCCTTTTGCTTGGTTTTTCTGTGGTCTGTTGTGCTCTTTTCCTAGATCCATCACAACCCCGTCAATGTCCACATCCATAAGATACATTTTTCAATTTTAAGATTTGAAGACAGTTCTCACTGTGATTAGAATTATGATAAATTCTGTCAAAGAACAACAGTGCATTCTCTTATTGTCAGCTGCATATTTCGGCCTAAGACACCACCATCAGGTTGAACACAAAAATAAAATATACAGGGTGTGGCCCCATGCCCATACTTCATGAGGTGATAGAAGGTACCAAAACAAAGATTTATTGTCAAGCAATTGTATGTTGGACATGCATCACTTCACTGCCACGGACCATCAAAGTGGATCTAGCTAAGGTTGGATACCAAGCAAAACCACTGAAGTATTCTTTAAAAAAGTTGTAATTTGTTACCAATTGAGACCGGATGTTCAAACATACGGGCATCGACCTCAATACACAGCTGACACCAACACAGCAGAGATTGACGTGTGCACTCAAAAATGCCCGGCTGCTGCTTCAGTGGTTCTCTACAGAATCAGATGGTGATGTATAACTGAAGTGTCAGGTACCAGAACATCTCACTGCTTATAATTGCTGGATTGGACGGGGCAGGCCTGTGACTTGTCCTTCCAGGTCACCAGACCTCACACCAATGGACTTCTACTGGGGCCACATTTAAGCCTTGATTTACAAGTCGCCAGTTGTTCTGAAGAGGGTCTTATTGCCTCTATTATTAAGGCAGCAGCAACCTGGTATTTTTGAGTGCACGCGTCAATCTGTGTTTCAACATCGGCATCAGGTGTGTATCAAGGTCGGTGGCCTATGTTTGAACATCTGCTCTACTACGTTTCTTCAGAATACTTCAGTGGTTTTGCTTCATTTCCAACCATAGGCCCACTTTGATGGTCCATGGCACTACAAGGATGCATGTCTGACATATAGTTGTTTGATGATATATATCTTGTTTTGGTCCCTCCTATCATCTCATGAAGTTTAGGCATGGAGTTTTTCCACATTGTGTGTGTGTACACAGACTTTATATGGAACTTTTATCTCAAAACCCTCACAATTTGTATTGTGTCAGTACATGTAACATGGGAAGAACAGCCTTGGGAATAAAATTTGCTTAACCATGTTTGTGGGTTTAAAAAGACTGGATCAAGAATATATCAATGTAAATGAAACAGTAATGTTAAAAATGTTAAAGGTAAAATCAGTAGTATAGGTAATTCTTCAGAGGACAGTCTTTGTAAGTTTATAATGGTCCTTGTAACTGGCCTTGAATGTCATCTACATATACTTTTAAAATTGATCTCATATTTTGTTACATACATTCACTATTTAGTGTACATAATTGTGGATGCTGTGAACATGAGGAAAGGTAATTTTGTATGATGGCTTGATTGTATAATTATTCCAGTGGCTGTGACATATTTTTAAGACTGAATACTTCAAACTTGTTAAATAGGCACACTAATGCAATAAAAACATTTTGTAAGTGTTGTGTAGTTGCAGTATAAAGAATCCTTTACATATAATTCCACAGAAATTTTAACTTGGAACATTAGTCTTAAGGGATTATATGTCATGTAGTTTGGCAAGTGGATACCATTTCAGAGTAACCTGCAAACTCCATTGTCACTCATATTCTCAATACAGATGCAGGATGAAGACAATAACCTTCATATTCACCACAATCCTCAGGTATCTCAGACCCCAGTTCCACCTCACTTGGGATGGATGAAGTAAAATACCACAATGAACAAACTCTGTGGAGCAGAGGCCTTCCAACCTACACGGTCCTCTTGTAATCATATTTCCCCATATTTTAGGGAACCCAAAGGTTCATTGCCACACTCAAGAGCATCCACCATGTCCCAGTCCTGAGCCAGATCAATCAAGTCCAGCCCCCCATCCCATTTCTTGATCCATTTTAATATTAGCCTCCCATCTGTGCTTGTGTCTTACCTTCCTTCAGGATTCCCCAGTACAACCCTTTATAAACTTCTCCCTGATATGTGCCACATCCCTTGCCCAAATCATGTTTCTTGATTTGATCACCCAAGTAATATTTGGTGAAGATGGGAAATCATAAGCTAGTCCCCTGTTACCTTGTCCCTCTTAGGCTGAAACATCTTCATCAGTACCCAGATCTTGAACCTATGTTCCTCCCTCAGTAAGAAAATACAATATCTACAAGTACAAATCTTATTGCCTGCCAAGAAGTGTACTCTAGTTTCTTGGCTGACAAGCCTGGGACCTAGTGGCTATGCTAAATGAGTTACCTTGTCTCAACAGTATGCCTTAAAATGGTGTTTGTAGTTCTGGATGGTCAGTTTGATGGACAAATCAAGTCCAAAGTGTGACTATTAAAGAAGACAGACCGGTCATCTAGTTGTAGTTACTGTTGAAAATGTTCACCTGAAGTTTCATGTTAGAATACTGGCATGTACTGTTATACAACAATGAACTAAAGAGTGTACTGCAGTTAAAATAACATTACAGGAAGCACAAATAGGTGATGGCTAACAGAGTTGGCATTAAAATCACATCTGTACCTGTTCTTTGTTATAACACTGGCCTCCTAGTAAAAACACTGCCATTGGTTACTGGCAAATGTGGCAAGAGAGATCAGAACAGCTTGACACAATAAAAAAAGATCCAGAGGAACATGAAGGGGTTAGAAGTAACCTACAGACTTTAACATTTGAATAAGGTTGCTTCATTTCCAGTAAAATGAGGTCATTGAATTAACATTACAACCGTTGCACGTGTTAAGAGAGGATGTATTAGGCAAGAGAAATTGAATGGCCGGTGGTAAGGCACAGTACAGATAAAAAATAAAGGGATGTTTTGAAAGGGTGATACTTTACGCGTTGTGGGTGGCCAGAAGGGTCTAGCAGTTGTCGCAGTATGTCGATGTCAAAATAAATGGGTTTAGTTCATTTTTGAAATAGTGGAAATTTCTAAACTTTGACAGTTTTAGACCTATCTTGCGGGGGAGGATGGATGGTAGTCAAGCGTACACATTAAGAAAAACGGCTAGAACACACATTTGGGGTTCATACAGGTCACAACACGGCAGGCAGTGTTAGGTCACTGGTAGCCAATCACGTAACAGAATTAAAAAATATTAACTTTTAGACCTATTAGGAAAGAGTGAAATTAAAAGACAGCCAATTGGAAATCAGGTAAGTGGAAAAAACTCTAGTAGTGGAAAAGAAATGGAAACGGGGGTGCAGTAGTGGAAAAGAAATGGAAACGGGGGTGCCAGTTACCGCGTAGGGACGCGAAAGCACAGTAACTGTTTACCCTGCGTAAAGTGAAGCAATAAGTTGGGTGAATCCAATCGGTGAAGTGTTAAAGTTCCGGTGCCACAGTCATATGTTTACAAAACACCTATGTATAATCTGGACAACACAATATTAAAAGATAAACAATAATCAATTTAGTGACTAAATTACCAGAAATCTTGTAATTGTTCATTTCCAAAAGTATTTTGGGTCCTCTCAGGAAACACTTGGATTCCCTGAAGCCAAGGGTCAATCTCTAAATTAGAGCTAGAAAGGGTATAACATGGACAAGGAAGAGATACCTAAACAACTGTAATAATCCCAAAAAACACAATGGATTATTATTGACCAACAAAAATAGTCTACTGTGATACAATCAATCAACACAAGACAATCACCAACATGAATCTGTGTTTCATATAATTATATCCAATTTCATACTTAGACATATTAAGTTAAACCATTCTCATTAAGCCTTTCGGGGAGATTACAATACCTCAGTCCACTGCAAAATAATTTATAACAAAGTTCCAAAATTTATTTTATACATTTATGCTAGTAAATCAAGAAACAATTGTCATTCAGTGAATAAAGTTTCCAAAACACTAAGATTCTGGGACTTAACAGACATGCTTAATACATGTTAAAACCGCAGAATAACATGCCTCCATCCATTATCATTGGCCACCTACATCATCTTTTGTTGTGATGTAACAGCAGTGCACAGTACAGTGCATTCTTTTTCTGCTGACATTATATAGGAAATGGAATTCATTTCAGCAGTATCAATGGGAGTGGAACTGATAAACTGACTCCTTCCTTATATTTGTACCTGATTTCATTTGCTTGTATTAGATCATATGAAGTTTTGCTTGGTTTCACCATACAGTGTAACCCACTTTAAGATGATCCTGGTGAAGAAATTTGAGTGCCTACAACAAAAGTAAAATTCAGTACCAGAAATTTACAATATCATTAACATACACATTGTTGCCATTTTCATACACTTCCTACATAAAAGAATTTCTCATTTACAAAACACAAAAAAAGTTTAGAATGGAACACATTTTTCACCCTTTAAATGTGTTTTGCACATCGGAATCTTAAGCAACCTCCCAAAATTCCCATTTGTTTAATTTTTTTCTTTTAACGTACAATGATGAAATGAAACATCCAATTCCTAAAGGTGAGTCTCCATAGACATTTCCATACATTTTGTACTGCGTGACACATGTGGCTACTTGCGATGTCTTCTGTCACCTTGGTCAGTCAGTGGACTGTGTCTGAAGCCAGTTGAGTGTTTCACACCAGTTATTCTTAAAGTGTTTATAAGGAATCATCACTATATTGTCTTGGTCAACCATTTCTTCATGTTACAGCTAACAGTTGGTAAGGGAATTAAGTGCCAAAACATTGCTAATGTGTTTAACAAAACTTAAAAAGTCTTGAGAGATGCAACTGCACTGGGTGTGGACAATCCACAAGGTGAAAGAGCACAGACTTAATGGAGTTCACTGTGTGTAGCTGTTTAACTTCCATAATATGAAGGATTCTGTACACAATTTATTTACATTTTGTGTTCACTTCACACTGTATACATGTGTACAAAAGTTCTTCTGTTACAGGATTAATTAGTGAAAAGTTGATCGGTATGTCTGCTACATTAAAAGCCAGCATAAAATATAAGCTACTGTCAACTATAGAAAACCTGGACATTATCAACCAGGTGGAAGCTATTCAAAATAATCACTGTCAACTAACTTTTCATACATGTGTTCACATTAAATATGGTAATATTAAGACACTACTCAGTCTGTACAAGAACAGATAAGCTAAAGAAAAATAAAAACAGCAAAACGTGGGAAGTTAGAGTCAATACACATAGGAATGGTTTCAGCAAAACAACTTCATCTACCAGTTAGGGGTGTAAGTATGTTATCTTGTAATCTTCAGAGGTTGCATGGTCACTGCATACCAGCATCAAGAAATTCAGTACTGACCAACTCAATACAAAGTTTTGCAAACATGACAAAACTTAAAAATAAATAATTTAATTTTTTCTCCAAAATGTTTTAGCTTTTATGCCATTATCAAGGAGAAATCTAAAAAACACTCATGGGGAGTACTGAAGGAACACAATTTTCACAAATTTATATATTATCATTACACATTTAGGATAAAGTTGACACTACAGTCTCTGTCCCCTCATCACCACTTTGTCTTGTGCTGTTGGAATATCCTGACCTGTCAAATGAATTCAGTGTTCATGAACCTGTCTACAATGCTTCCAGATTTATTGCTAGAAGATAGGTTAAATGATTTTTGCAAGTATATATGTGTGTGTGCATATTCTTTGCATTTAAACTTTGTGTGTTTGAATTATCATCAGATTTTGCCTTCTCAATATGAATTGTAACTTACATGGAAAAAGTTAATGCATGCATGTTACCTCTGACACAAAGATACCATGCATGATCTTATATACAATGGACCACAGTGGTATACAGCTGTGTACTGCTCTACTGGACTGGCAATGCTGGGTGTGTTTGAAAGTATTTTATGGACATGCATATCATTCCATAACTTTATACAAAATCTCAACTCTGCACTCATCTATTCAAATTATCATTCCTTTCACAAAGACAAATATGTAAGACTTTCAGTACATTCAGAATACTTTCCCTCCCGCTTGCTTCCCCCCCTCCATATATCAACTGACTAACAATACTGGAACATGGAGACAGTATTTGACCTTACGAAAGGAATGCTACCCTAAGAACAGATTAGTGTGAAGTTAAAATTTTGTAAGTCACCAACAACATGCATGCATACAACCAATAAGCACACTACCAATGCACATAATGCCATACAATTACATTTGGTACACCCACGGCTCTACGCTACTACGACCCACTGCACGAAATCAACATGCACAATGTCTGCTCCACATGTAATGTTATGTTGTCTTCTAACAATAAGCCTGGAATCAATATGGAAAGGTGTATAAACATTGGATTAATGCATCTGACAGATAAATACATTCAATCAACATAAGATGAACTACCTGAATAAATGACAAGTAGCATCAACAAGAAACCTCAAGGAAGCAAATTAGATTATGTAATGTCTTTTTAACAGGGATGTGGAATGCAATCACAGCAGAAGTAACTCTCCACACATATAGTCAGCCATAACATAACTGCTGATAATGATCCAATATCAGTATTGAAAATGTACACACAGTGTGATGACAATGACTTTATACACATTTAGGGTTTAGAAATGGACTATCTGATAAAAACAGAGTCTTGTGCATATGCTTTTATATACTGCACTGTGTGTTAATAATCAGCTTTCAAATACAATGTATAATTTAACCTTAACATACAATGTGTGCAGAACCTAAAGATTACAATGTTCACAAACTTGTATATGAATTTGTAAACACTAATCTCTAGGTACTGCAAACAGGGTATTAAAAGAGTTGTCCTTCTTAATGGCAAAAAATCCAAAACATGTCAGAGACTAGTTAATTTCAAATAAAGTATTCTGCTGTGTTTGCAACCCTGCTGTAATGAGGTGGCCTACACTGAACTATACCACCGTGTATTCCAGTGTGTCAATATCAGTGCACAAAGATGGCCCTAAAATGTGGTTTCATGAGAAAAATGATTCCTTTAACACCGTTCATATGAGATAATATTCGAGTAAAGTCAACTGTCCAGTGCAATTCAGAATTACAAAATAACGTGTTTTCATGCTTACCCTTGCAAGACATTTTCCTGCTTAATATGCTTAATTTTTTTTTTTTTTTCAAAAACTCTTAAAGAGGGTTTCACTGTATATACCAGTGAAACGTACTGAAAGGGAAGGTACACGTTCAATTAACAGAAGTAGTGTCTCTTCCCTAATAATAATAATAATAAAAGATTTTTTTTATATCCATTTTGTGAAGATACATTCAGAACAAATTAATAAGACAGAGAACTGAAATGGGTCCTTTTTTAACACAGTGGTTATCTCAATGCACCTGGTTGCATAGTGAAAAAGGAATGCGCTTTATATGTCATTTTATTAAATTACCGTATTCACTCAATTGAAAGATCAACCGCTCATCACTACTATACCTAGATGCTGAGAGTGAAAATTCTATAAGTAGAAATAGTACTCCTACTGTCACATTCTTTCCTGTCAAGTACACTCTATATACACAGAAGACACCAACACTTTCAATTTAAACTGAAACAATCTATATGGAATTTAACTGCATGTATTTTACAAAAAAAAAAAAATAAGTTTTCAAGTTGCCTGCAAATGAGCAAATACGGGTATTAATCCTGCTAAATTATCAGAATAATTTGAAGGCAGGATATGTATGGCCTTTGTAGTAAAACTCGTTGGCTGTTGGGATGCTATTCAGTATTAATATGAACTGGAGAAGAGTCTTTAATTTTATAAGTAATCAAATAATAATATCAGGCATACATACAATGCACTTAGGGGTGCCAATCATGTCACCACAAAAGCTAAAAGTAGGCAAGAAACTTAACATAGTAAGACAGTGACGCTAACAACCTTCTTCGGATGTGAAGCAGTATTTTTTTTCTATGATGTCATTGCCAAGTGTGTTACAGCAAAGCAAACAGTATGTTTGCCTAACAATGTGCACACATAATAAGCAATATAAGAGTCTGATGTTACAACCAATGAATGTGTATCTGTGGCTGTTGCTTGTTACAAATAAGAACTATCTTGCCATATTATTCTTCCTTTCTTATAGGCACAGGAGGCAATGAATACTAATTATATTAAGCATTACAAATGCCCTCATTTAATTCTAAAAACCATTCATTAGACCAACATGTCAGACTGCAACAAAAAGCATGAACTATTAACTTTCCATTACACACAGCACATCCTCCAAATATGTAATTTTCAAAGCAATAAGAATTAGAATATCAGAGCTAACACCATGCTATTTTTTATTATCATTAGTGTGATAATTAACAGCGAATAAAATCCACCAACTCAGGGGTCACACCACTGAAAAAGAATGACAGTTGGCAACCCTCGGATGCTTCCTTAATTTATGAGAAACAATTTTTAACAAATATCAATATCGAATAGCAACCCTGTATCTACTCCAAAAATGTAGTAAGCAATTTAACTGTTGTTCCAAACCAACTTTATCATTACATACATACAGCAGCAGCCTCCTGCGTGCATGTGGAAGTAGCCCATTTATAATCAATATACATAAATCAATGGAACAGTGGTTATATTAGCAACGGAGTGTTGTTAGCTTTGTGACATCTGCCTGCTTTGCAGTAACCTCTCCACAGCAGCATTGATGTCACCAAATGTTGCAATCAGTGCTGAAACACAGAGACACTTGTCAGCTTGTCAGTACAGACACACAGTGAGCATGACTCAGAACACTACACTTGAGACAATGGAAGAATGAACAAAGGTTTCTCCCCCTGCTCAGCAGCAATTCCCCCTCCCCCCCTTGTGCCTTTATCCACTCCTACTATTAGTCCCCAGCTACAGTTCCTCTCTCTGTGTGAATTTGGTGTGTTTTGTTATTTTACAGCAAGCTGGCAGGCAGGCAGTGTACCTTCCACCACTTGTGTTCATTCTTTCGTTGACATTTTTGACATTTCGTTCTCATATCTACCCATCAGTGCTCTTTGGGGTAGCCAGAGAATATTTAACCTTCAGCCATATCCAATGCCACAAAACTAAATACATTTTGGAGAACATGACATGCAGACAAAAAGGAAAAATACAAGTGTGTTACTAATCTGCGCCAACAATCTGACACATTAACCCTTTAAACGCCAAGTTAAATCCCATCTGCCATTTGCTGGTATTATTAGGAGCTCACCATATTCTCCACATTTGCAGGATAGGGGGTAACAGAAGAAGACAGTCAGTGTACATATAAATGTTCTTCAGGCAACCATTGTTGGAGTGGAAAGCAATAAGTCTTACATATGCTGAGCATGTCTCTGTAGCCTTATTTATCTAGCATGCATTGTGGATGCATCATATTATATTGTCATCTGTGGTCTCTCCGGCTTGATCATATTTTTCCATATTACCTCATAAGCAGCACAATTTTTGGAAAAAAGTTATTGAAAACAAAATGTGTGTTTTTTCTTTACAACTTCTATCTGAAACATTTCTAAGAAGAAATGAGCAAGATGTTATCATGAACGTACATAGGTCTTCATGTAAAGTACCTATTATTCTTATCAGATTTTAATATTCCCAAGAGATTTTCAAGGAATACTCAAATATCATATTTCATGAAAATCCATCCAGTGGGAGCTGAGTTGTTCCATGCAGACAGATACACAGATGGATGGAAAGACAGGCATGATGAAGCTGACAGTCATTTTTTCAAATTTTGCAACCATGCCTAAAAACATACCACACATGCCCAAATGCAAGATGACCCCCTAATGAGGTATGTTTGCCAAAAAAATTACTTTATTAATTTAATACAGTTCACACACAAAGAACGTCAGATTCCACCTATCTTTATCTGTCATGTGTCCACCTTCATTGCTTTTAATATGTACATCTTCACCGTCAGTGTCCTTGTCTTCCTCACACTTTTTTCAAACCCAGCCACTTCATTGTCATTCCACTAATCAGACCCATCCATTGCATGGGATATATAGCACTTTCCAATCCCCTGCAGTCTCACTTCTGGAGAGATGTGCTGCATCCTTTGATGATCCACAGACAAAGAGGAGTAATGCTGAACTTCTTAATTCTTCCAGCTGAGGTCAAAGCACTGCTTCCTTTTAACAGCCACTCACATTCAACATCTAACACCTGCAGTCATCCCCCCAGGCAAGACCACAATGTCTGTGTTTATGGAAATGGCTGTGGGTTTTATTTCTGGTTTTAAGCATCTGTCTTACTGTTGGCCATGAAGTCTGTTTCCAAGCCAACAGGATGCTCACCAGCTCACAGAAATTACATTCTGTTCCCACCTTCCTTTCTTCAGAACAGAATTAAGATGGACAATGGCAAACCAGGGCATTGAGCTAAGTTGAGCATTTCACACTCATTTTCTTTTCCACTTCTTCAATGATCTTTTCTCTGTCATGCAGCATCCCAACTTGTTTTGCAGGGACAGAGATGGCAATATTCAGTGTGTATGTAGGGTTTACATAGAAGAAGTAATGGGAAAACAAAAATAACAGCAAGTAACAAATAACAGGAATAAGCATCAGCATGTATGTAGACTCTTTGTATACAATAAATAATGCAAAAAGAGGAATAACAGGAAATAACAAATAACAACAGGAATAAGTGTCAATGTGTATGTAGCTCTATGTAAAAGAAATAATAAGAAAACAGGAATAACACACTTTTGAAAGACCTGCGGTCGTGCATGTGAATGCACGTACTAAAATGCCCCTAGAAATTGGTTTTATTTCGGCAACTAGAAAAGCTGAAATATTTGGGAACCTTAACAAATCAAAATTCTATTCAGGAAGAAATTAAGAGCAGACTGAAGTCAGGGAATGCTTGCTATCATTCGGTACAGAATCTTTTGTCTTCTAGTTTGCTATCCAAAAATTTAAAGATTAAGATATACAGATCTATAATGTTGCCTGTTGTGTTGTGTGTGCAACTTGGTCGCTTACACTGAGAGAGAAATGTAGGCTGAGGCTGTGTGAGAATAGGGTGCTGAGGAGAATATATGGGCCTAAGAGGGATGAAGAACAAGGGAGTGGAGAAAACTACATAATGAGTAGCTTAATTATCTGTACTCCTCACCCAATAATGTTCAGGTGATAAAATCTAGAAGAATGAGATGGGTGGGGCATGTAGTGCATATGGGGGAGAGGGGGGGCATATACAGTGTTTTGGTGGGGAAGTGTGAGGTAAAGAGACCACTTGGGAGACCCAGGTATAGATGGGAA
>Ga0136643_10005614_pt1 | contig 17751 bp, 7 predicted proteins | sample TergutLab28metaG_FD_96883 | JGI IMG/M metagenome (GOLD analysis project Ga0136643, IMG submission 96883) | Labiotermes labralis P1 segment gut microbial communities from Petit-Saut dam, French Guiana - Lab288 P1 (version 3) (version 3) | ecosystem: Host-associated > Arthropoda: Insects >... | reverse complement strand
TCTTGTTGTTAATTGTGTTGTTCTATGTATTGTTTGTGTATAAATGTGTACTGTACTACTGCCACTGGGTGTCAACCCAATTGCAGTTAACAAATATATCATATCATAATATGAATAATTGTTGAAAAGAATGTAAGTAAGTACAGAATATTGCAACATCAACTGTCAATCTTCTGGACCATATTTAACATGTAATGTTAATGCAAGCAGTCTTGGACTGTAATCTTACATATGAAGGGACACTATTCTCCTTAATAGCATCACTAATTTGCCAGTTGACACAGTTTAACATCCCAAAAGACTAATCTTTAACCTCAGTATTTTTACCAAATTTTTGCAGGGGATACCTTAGGAGTGGTGGAGGTGTGAACCAATATATGGCAGGTCTTATAACCAGCTTGCTAGAGTTGGGTTTGGAAGGTGAATTACTGAATATTCTGGTGCAAACATTCAAGGTAACACATAAATGAACATTGTATACCATCATCATATGACTGGACTGAACTCTATTCAGACAGCATACATAGCTCCAAGATTAATATTTTTTTATGAGGCTATCTTGACTGACTGAGGAACTTTATGGAAATGTCTCCTTTCAAACCTTGTCTGTCACCAATATCAACATGCTTCCTTCTAACTTGGCATTATGTAACTTCTTCTGTTAAAATATCACTAAACTATTTAAGAATGGTTGAATGAATGAATGAATGAATGAATGTGTCAATCAATGAGTGAGCAAGTTAGTGAGTGAGTCCAGTCAGTCTTAAAATAAACACACTCAAGTCCTGTGCCTCAACTTACACACAGATCTCATGAGTTATTATTGTAGTGCTACTTGAAATTTGTCATTTTGCGTGTCCTTGGGTTTTCTGCCTGAGTGGGGAGACAAATGAAATAATAACTTTAGTTGAAATTATGTATGTTCGTTCACTGTACTATTACTGCACTACATCCAGTATGATATACTATCATAACATTAACATAAGGCTACCATACATCCCTGCTTTCCCTGGACATGTAATCTTTTTTGACCCCAAAATTTCCACCCAGGCAATTTTTTTTTAATTTGTAGAATATGGTTTTTGGACTTATTTTTCAAGGCTTTTTCATATTGTAATGGTACTGAAAGGACAAAAAAATTACATTTTTTAAGAAGTACATAATTATTTTACATTAGCATTGTCTGAGCCAAAAAATAAAAACCGTAGTTAACCTTCAGTGTGTCTCGGAAAACTTCGGAGCTGAAATTCTGAATAACCTATAACTCTGTGAAGAACTCACTTAAAGAATGTCACATTCAGAATTTCATAATTTAACCAACTCCTAGCAGAGAAATGTGGAGGAGTTTTACACAATAAAATTGTGACTGTTTATATGTTCACATTTTTGTCTGTCTTTTGCTGATATGTCCTAGTTTTTATGCAAGATACATGAGAAATGTCCTCTTTTCTTGTGATGGATATATGGTAACCCTAAGTAACATCACTCATGAAAATGGATGTTTTAAAGTTACTGTGGTTTACTTTGCTTATTTCCATTCAGTAATGTCACAGAATAATGTAGGACACTTGGTAATAGAGAGGACCAAAGTACAGTTGTTAGAATAATGGCAGACATTTAAAGGAGGAGATCTTGTGAAGCATGATTTAATAAGTTTAACTTTGCCTGGCACTGAATGCATACTCTCATAACATCAGTTGTTGTACACAACACAGAAATGTTTCAGACAAATCCAGATTTTCATGATACAATGCCAGGGCATAAGTATGACCTCCATATCCCAAAAGTAACTTTCATCATTACTGGCAAGGAAATTTACTTTACAGAAACTAATTTCTTCAGTAGATTTTCCACACCCATCCAGACCGGCCCTGAGGCTCACCCAGCCTTCTGTACAATGGGTAAAGGGTCTTTTCTGGGGCATGGCATTGACCAAACACCCCCATCTAGCACCGAGGTTAAGGAAAGAGTAGAGTTATACCTCTACTCCCACTCTGGGCCTTCGTGGCCTGTTCGAGGGTGAACTGTACCTTTACCTTTACCTTTAAGTTCTTCAGTAACCTTCCATTTACCATAAAAAGTTAGTCAAGAGATAAACATCTTTTAGTTAGCATTTGAAGATGTTTTCTGTGAAATATCCATGTAAATGGTTCCTTAGAACTAGTTATGTATTTACATTTATATTTTTATTAAATGCCATATTCTGTAATCTCTTTGTAGCCACCTGAAGCATCTTTGAAATGTGAGCAAATTATAATTCTTTGATTCTGGTTTGCTGTGCTCCCAGAACTTATTTTGTGTATTGTTTAAAATGCTGATCAGTTGAATGTACACTGAATTTATTTTTAAATGAAGTATTGATTGTAATGTACAGACAATAATGATGTTTGTGCTGTCAGTAGTTTTTAGCTTTTAGTTTTTTTTCACTCCAAATGCCATTTTTAAGATTTAATGGTAAACATTTTTTAAATATTACATTGACAAGACATATCATTTTAAATTTTGCAGAATATAAGTATAAAATGGGCATTCAAGATCTCTCTTTTGTTTGGATTGACATCCATATTCTTTGAATATGAAAATTTTCCATCCTTTTTTGATGTTTCAGTGATCTTCCCTGTTGTGTTTTCTAGGATGTGACACCATGTAGTCTAGTAGGTGGTACCAACTTTTTGAGGTACACAGCTCTTCTGTCTTGTGATGGTATCACAAGTTTACAGAATTATAGCAGAGCTTTCTTATACTGTCTCCAAAGCTACATTTTTCTTACATATGTTTTGGAACATAGGCAATTTTCTTTGAATACAAGCTTCTTCACTAAGAGCTACATGATAGTCCTGGTAATTAAAATTCACTTTGTCTCCAATTATTTGTTCATTCATTACAATTGTAGCTTTTATAGGCTGCTCTGTTAGACAGGATTTTGTCATCTTCTAGGAACGGATGGCTGCCTTGTGTTCTGTGCTGGACAAGTTTCTTCCTCATAGCTGTTCATACATTAGGCCAGAAGGAGGTTACTTTGTGTGGATAACGCTCCCAGAATATGCGGACATGAATGTGTTTGTTCCATGGTGCCAGGAAAAGTACAAATTGTCAGCAATTCCAGGCAGCAAATTCTCACTCAATGGCACATGCAGAAACCATCTGAGACTTGCAGTTGCTTTTCACAGCAAGGAAACACTAGTAGAAGCTGCAGAGAAGCTTTGTATAGCACTTGTAGAGTTCCTGAATGCAGATAAATAGTGACTGGGTGTCTTACTCTTTACGCCTCATTACAGTTTTGACTATTGCAAGGTCAAACAGTTACTGCAGAACTCTTGAGTCATTCGCCTCTTTGAGGTAATCATATAAATATACAGTGTGTTCGAAAAGAAATGCAGTCCATGGGGAATGCATATATCATTGCACCCCATGGGTTTTCTTCCTGTTTCAGCAAAAATGGTGTTAAGACTTCAAGAGAGAATATTAATTGTTCAAAGTTACATCCTTTTCTGTTTATGGGGATTTTTAAAGAACATTGTGCTTTCAAATCACTGTCATACACTGGAAGAGTTACAGGTCAACATTAATGTGTACTAGATGGCATATCACACACATCAGACCTTTAAAATAAGTGTTGGCTAAAACGATTTGTGATGTGCACGTACATTCAAATCATAATGGCCATTCTCCTTAGATTGTATTTCTGTTTGAACATTGTTGTTGCTAGGTCCAATGAGGAGCTAATATTCAAAGCCTATTGTATATAGGTCTCATCACTAGTTAAATTCTATGACTTTTTGAGAAATGTTTAAATATTTAAATTCCATGCCTTCTAAACATGATCTGCCAGTCAGATCTCAGTAACAAAATATAATTGCCATTACATGATGTAAAGAAGCACGAGAATGAGCAATGGGAATTATTACAGTACATACAGAATATAAAATAAACTGTGTTTGATTGTATTTTATGCTTCATTATGTATGAAATGATTGATAATTTCTGTCAGCTGAATTTCTGAAACATAAAATCTGAGTTACATAACAGTGTGTGTAAGAGAATGTCTATGTAAGTCAGGAAGTATCTGTACTGAAAATGATTTGAATAAGTAAATCAGCTTACATGTACAACATATTTATTGTGCGATTATAATCCTTGATAAGAAATATGTGGTTTATATTCAATTGCAGTATCCAGACCCTGTCAAGTTTGACAACTAGACATATAAATACATGACAAATATTGATATGAAAAACAACTTCAAATATATTAGATATGCCTCAAGAACAGGAAATGTGCAGAATGTCAATACCATAAATTGTTGTTGAATCCACAATAAATCTCACACCTCTATACAGAAAACTGCATAGTAGTGAAACCTATGTGAAACATTATTTAGGTTTTACATATTATTATTGTACTTTGGTATTTCATTTCTCATATTTTGACTGTCGGTGACAGTCAATTAAATGTACTGGAAGAAATGATATATCATACAACTAATGAACGTGAAACTCTAAACCATCTACTGAATAGACCATAGAACATTTTTAAAGCGGCTGAAGTATGATTGAAAGATAAGGAAACAGAGAATATACATCAGGATTCCTTTTGAATTTTAACATATGTTCAAAGTGGAATTCATCCACATCAATCAATATTGCATTTATTTGAATTTGAAGACTAGTTGCTCTGTAATCAAAAGATCTCAGAAATTGATAAAAAGTTATGACAGGTTAGCCAGTTTTTCTACTTTCTTTAGTTTTCTTCAGAAATTCTGAATTGTTTATTCACAAAATTCTACTTTAGTTACCTTTAAAAAGAGACCTTTATACAGTGAGTGACTCTTCTGAACATGTGGTTATTAATTTTGTGTACCTAAAAATCATAGTCCTTGAACATGAAAATCAAGGATGAGAAACCTGGATCATGACAGAAGTCACTAAATGTTTCATCCATGATAAAAATTGTGAAGAACTTTCATTTTAGTAATAAGGCTACAAAAAATTACCATTCATTGAATAATGGAGCTGCATATATCAGACCCCACTTCAGTCCACACTCCATACAATAATCTCCTGATTTCTCCTTGATTATGAAATATTTTACACTTATAACTGCTCTCTATCAGGGTCAAATGGGATGGTCTCAACAAAAGGCGCTTTAGCAGTTAAAATACAAACAACACAACCTCAATGTGTTAAGTAAGAGTGCCAACATTTTCTCAAATTATTATATAATTTTATGTTATACATATTTCCACAATCTCATCCTCATGGAGCTGCCACTGTTTCTTATATTATTAACATATTCATATGCTACATATAAACATTAATTCCAAAACTGAGGTCATTAAACAAAAATAAATGTAGAGGAACTTTGATCTCATTGAATGTGAAGATGAAAAAAATATGTTAGACAGGTACAAGATGTAGGTAAAGTACAGTTGGCTTGGAGATAGAAATGCTAGAGCAAACTTGAATCTCTTTGCAGTATGTAAAGTGGAATTCAAGTGTTCATGGTTAGCCCCATATATCCTGCTCACTTTTGTCCTTAAATCTGACCTTAGCAGTTGTACCTCATACTCTAGCTTCCATCACCAGTCACAGACAACAAACATTTATACTTCCCACAGGGGATGTACAGGAAATGCTCATATAAAATTTACAAGGGCAACTTTACCACATAAGGATAAAGAAGGAACCAGATTTACCTCAAGCACCCATAATATGTTGAGAAAGAAGCATATTGTATTGTGTATCTGACTGACACCATTAGAGACTGCTGGGATATAGAATTAAACATCTCCTGTATGTATGTATGTGTAAACAGTTGTTTTAAATGTGAACAATACAGCAGACCTGTGCAAAATGAGTGTTGTCTGAAATTTATAAAGGGATAGTCACTGGGTCTCACCAACCAATTTATACTGTTAAAATTCAGAATTATGGAGTGATTCTTTCCAAAATATGAGGTTCCCACAGCAGTGTTTCTGAAGATTGAGGTCTAGTGGGATATGACACTCCATCAATGGGCAACTAGTTCCCCATGTTTTAAAGGCACTACTTTGCATTGAAACATCAGGAACCAGTCACCTGAATCATAAATGACTCTTTGCTTTCTTATTGCAGATTGCATAAACTATTTTACTGGTAAGGCAAAAACTGTAGGGTAGAACTACAGACATGTCAACACTACATATGTAACTAGAATTTTAAAAGTAGCTTTTATACTTTTTTAAAAAGCAAAATAGATGTTCAGGCCTTCAGTAGAACAGGTTGGTGATAAAAGTGCACAGGCCAAGTTTTGTACACAAGGCTAGGAACAGACCACAGTGAAGAGTGTCCCACCTAACTGTTGCTATGCAGAGGAGCTGAGGGAAATCCTGCTTTGGCATCAAATACAGCCAGTGAACATGATGAAACATCACAGGTCTTAAGAAGAGAATATGGTAACGAAGTGTCTGAGGCCTAATAACTGGAGAATTATTAATGTAATTACAAACGTACTGTATGTTGTGTGGAATATGTGTTTATCAAGTGGGTTGTCTACAACACAAAACCAGTTTTTGTGTAAGCTTAAGAAAACTAACATTGCAGTATTGAAAGAAGTGGATGTATCCATACAATTTAAGAGTTATGTGCACTTTTTGTCTGTGATTAACTGTAGGTACAATAACTACATGGCTATAGAGATCTACAAACCTTTTCCAGCATAAAATTTGCTGAACATGAGTCTTAAAATAATGCTAACTTTGTAAAGTAAATGCAAGAATTGTCTTCTAGAAAGTTTTTAATGTGGGACAGAGGACAAAAATACAATTTACATTTTACAGCAATAAAACTCGCCTGTAAACAGCTGCATGAATCAATAATATGATTTTGAATGGATAAATATAAATATGAAAATTTTATGAGATGCTCCGTAAATTTCATTTCAAAGTTTTGTTGCCAATTATATAATTCTGATGTGAGAACAACATTCACGTAATGCACTGAAACAGATGTGACGTTTCTGTGCTGTGAACTATAAAAATATATAAAGTTTAATTACTGATTTTCCTACAAAATACATATTTTGGTATATATATATATATACACATTGTGTGTATACATTGTCATGCCCCTGAAGATAAATAGAGTATGTCAAATAGGAGCTTCACATTAGCTGGAACGGGTACCCGGTCATTGTTTACTACTACTACTACTACTATTACTACTACTACAAAAACTAAAGCTAATACAAATGCTGGCAAGAGTGTCACTAACCTGTGGCTAACATTGGACTTTTAGAATTGAAAATTAAGTACAAAACATGCCTCTGTTTTTACTCACTGATTCACATCCTAAAAATGTGGTTGAATGGACGTTATCAGTTGTATCACAGATGATGTTCATCAAAGACATTTAAAACCATTCTGCTTACGGCTAGCTCACATGTATTCTTGCATACAAGAATAAGAAGCAGGACACTTAACATATGAAAAGGGGAGATTAACATTAGAAGTCTGAAAGAGACTACAACAGGCTGTATAAAGTATGCCCCTGTACAGATGCAAGGTTTATGATTCTAGCTTTTAAGTAGTTGAACTCAAAGAAATTGTTCTAAGTTCAGTATTAACATGTTTATTTGGCTGGTATCTTTAAACCTGTCATTATGTTTGCCGTAAGGAATACACTTTTGCTTTCTTTTATACTCCAATTGCTATCCCATTCTACATCTAGTGTTCAGTTGTTGATTCTTTAATTTTTTTAATACAATAGACTCATTAAAATGAAATGTGACATTAGAGTATGTTGTCTTAATAAGTGACACTCTGAATGAATAAACTGTCTCTGTATGTTCTGCATAAAACTTTATTCCCCTTTAGCAGTGCTAATAATAGCTGTTTGTCATGTTTAGAAGCAAGAGAGAAACAGGGCTGTGTCAAAGGTGTGGCAATTGACCTCCACCCAGGGTGTAGGATGCAGCTTGAATAAATTGTAAACGAACGTAAACTTAATTTGGAATGTATGGCAAACAAATTTTCACCGAAAATCAAAGAAGCTAGACATTACCAAAACAGGTCAAATTATTAAGTCTCAATCTGTTTGTATATATGCATACATAGTTCATGAACTTCTGACAACCCTTCCCCTGTTTATATGATATATGCCATACTTCGTTACTAATCAGATGTATACTTTATACACGCATTTGGTAGGCATGGTTTGTGTTATTAAACTTGGGATGAACTGTTATAGTCTAATATTAATTTGACTGAATGAAACATGTGATGTAGAAAACTATAATTATGCTTGCCTTATGTTAACATCTGACCAGATCAGCCTGTAAACATTCTCCTTTAAAAGGTAGTGATATACATTTTATTTGCATGGTTAATATTAACACAGGTCAAACATCGCACTGGAAGAGCCTTAAAATAAGGGAGAGAGACTGCAAGAGACCTTCCATCCACATGCTTGTAAGGTGGCCAAAGAAAAATGTAAGCTTCTCCTCACCAGTGTAAATAAGCCAACAAAAAGGCAGCATATTTTTAAGGGACTATTTCTCTTGTATCCCTAATACAAATCTTACTTCAGGAAGTATTAAAGTATTTGATACATATTATACATTCTACAGATAATAAAAATTAAATTTAAAGTTCTTACAAACTTCAAACTAAACTTTACTGTAAATACAATTGAAGTTGTTATCAAAAGACATCTAACAGAAATACTTATCTATCATAGAGTATGATTCATCTGGCCAGTAACAGATCACACAATATACAAAGTGATGCATACTGCCTTTGGTTAACATCCTATAAAGTAAATTAAACTTTATCACTAGTTTCACTGCGATCACTACTGGCCAAACAAAGCAAATAACTACTCTTATCATTCAAACACAACACTTGAATGTAAGCTGTTTATAAGTAATCGCTTAAACTACTTTGCATCTTACTGTTACAGTTTTTAAACTTTCCTTGAATGTGTATCATACATTGTCCCTATATCTCAGTGGCATACTGTAAGGAAACCAACTCCCAACCAAGTCATGGACTTCTGACAGAAATTCTTGTTCTTATTAGCCTATTTATGATACCATGTATATACGCCACTCTTTTTCCACATGTGCACAAGTTCAAAGATTTAGACAGAATGTAGTATAAAATTTATGCCATTAGAGGCTACCCAAACCTTACTGTACTTTCTACATATCTACAATTGATAAAAACAACAGTGGATGAACAAACTTGAAGAGGTATGGATGACATTAGCACCATTTAAGCTAATGTGCTGAAATAATGCATATTCATAGGTAAAGGTAAAGCAGTCCCATTACAGGCCTGGACAGGACCAGAGGGTTCTTAGGAAGTTAAGGTTCTCAGATTTCGTGACAACGGCACAGGATGGTGGTAGGTTGTCAGACTTACGCACCTGCCACTTTACCCCCAGGAAATTCTCCTGGTGCTCATTTCAGTTAGAGGCTGGGTTGACCTCAGGGCCATAGTGCGATCAGAAGGATTTTATGTCAATGAAAAATCCACTGACACCAGCTGGGATCGAACCAGCGACCTTCCGATTTGTAGCACAGCACCTTAACCACTGTGCTACCACAGTCCCCGCATATTCATAGATCTTCGAAAAATATGCATATTCATAGTGCCAATACAACATTGAAAATGCACTGAAATTATGTTCAGCTTTCAAGTTAATGATGATACCTCATGAGGCAATGGAGCTTCGAACTTGAAACCTCGTGTGAAGATAATCATATACACCTTTACATGTCCGTTGTAAAATCTTCATTACTTACATAATACAACGGTGATGAGATTTGTGAAGCAAATGTTTACTAGGCTCACATGTTCTGCCTTGGACTCCTTGTTTAGTAAATATAAGCAATACAGAAGGTTCAGAAAGTACAGCAACAAAAATACATTTGGATACATTTGAATGCCCAACACAGTCCTGCTTGATGACAGCATGATAGCAAAATCAGTAGGAAGTCTGACTCCAAATTTTAAGGCATAGGATTTTCTTCATACTGGGAGTTTTTCTCTTTTTTCAGGGACAACTGTGAAGTCTACTCAACATGCTATCCAGTCAGTACTGGAGAGGCATTCTCTGAGGGCACAAGTGATTTCAGCTCTTGTGTACACCTTAACAATGATGTGGTTATACACAAAGATAACTTTAAATTAACTACTGTACACATTCAGAGGTCACATAGAAAATGTCAGTTTAACACTGCAATTCATCAAATGCCATAAATTTGGGTCTGATATTAACTTAAAAGGGTAACAGTACTTACAAATAACTGTTACATTGAAAGCACAGTTTGCAAAATGTTTACTTCAGAGTCAAAATTTAAGATTGTGAAAAATAAACATACTACAAGAAAAACAGAAATTATCAGTTGCTGGTAAGGAGTTCGGTTTAGAAGTAAATACTGACAAAACTAAGCATACGTTGATGCCTAGTGAACAGAATGCTGGACAAAATCAGAACATGAAGAAAGCTAATAAATCATTTGAAAACATGGCAAAGTTCAAATACTTGGGAATAACAGTGACATATCAAAATTGTATGCATGAAGAAATTAAAAAGGACACTAAATTTAGAGAATGCCAGCTACAGTTTGGTCCAGAAGTTTTTTTTTTCTCTTCCTGTTTACTATTAAACATTAATAAAACTTCAGCTGTTTTTTTTTAATATCAGTCAATTTTAAATGATTCATGACCATGCACTGGTGATTTAGAATAAGAAATATGACCAACAAATGCATATACAGATAAGTAATTTTGGTCACATATCTCATAATTGATCTATCAAACAGGGACTAATTTTATAGTGGATATCTCACCCATCAAAGCAATCCGTCATACATCCATTAAACACAACAACATAATAAGGTATCAGAAATAAATTTCCAAAAAAATGGATGACATTGGTGCACCCATGGCTAGGTCTTCTACCTGAATGTACTGTAAATCTTCATATTGAAAATAGTTCTGGTGTGTTAGATTTTACAATACTTTATGCTTTGATTTAACTCTTCAATAAGGCAATTTTGATTACATATTAATTTGATAATTTCGAGTAATTCTTTATCAGGAGTATTCAAATACATGTTTATAATATCAAAGGAGACAAATTTTATATCTTTATTGTATGGGATTTCAAGGAGATCATTAATCTCATCACGCTCTTTACTTTCACAACGTGGGATTGTTTAATCTTAAACATTTCATGACTGTGCAATGATGCTTCACTATGAGAATAAAGCAACAAATGCATATGAAGATATGTGAATTTATTACATTATAAACGATGTAAACCTCCTACATGTTTCTGTCACCTTTTGTGGCCATCATCAGGGAGGTGTTTTCTGAAAGATATAATACAAAGACATCAAAACCATATATAAATATAAAATATTAAATTTTAAATATGTGATTCAAATAAATGTTTAAATATAAATATTTTATATATTAACAATCACATACTTAAAATGCGATATTTTATTTGATGTTTGTTGGACCATGCATCATTGTGATAACTGAAGAATAAAAACCAACTACGTGCCACTTATCATCAGGAGCTCGCGACTATAATGTTGATTACCACATTCGTTGTTTTGTTCTTGGTTTGCTGTATGTTGGAGGTTAGGTGCAGTTAGGCTGGAGTAGTGTCTGGGCTGCAGGCTAAAGCATGATTGCCTGCAGCCCAGACACTACTCCAGCCTAACCGCACCTAACCTCCAACCTAGAGCAAACCAAGAACTAAACGACCAATGTGGTAATCAACATCATAGTCGTGAGCTCCTGATGATGGGCATAGTACTGCCCAAACCATATTGAGCCTATAAGAAGTGCAATAAAAGAATAAGTGGCATCTAGTTGGTTTTTATTCTTCAGTTTTGATATTTCATATTTGTACCATACATAGGTTTTGATGTCTTTTTAATCCTTCCCTGAAGATGGCCTCCAAAGGTGACCAAAACATGTAGGAGGTTAACAACATTTATAATGCAATAAATCCACATATCTTCATGTGCACTTTTTGGTTTTATTCTCGCATGGGGTTGAGTTTGAAGAAAAGGGGGCTGAGGAAGATACTTGGTCCTAAGGGGGAACAAGTAACACAAGACTGGAGAACACTGCATAATGAGGAGCTTTACAATTTGTATTCTCAGCAAATATTATTTTTGTAATCAAATCAAGGAAGGTGAGCCAGGGCAGACATGTAGCACAAACAAACGGGAGAACAGAAAGTGTTTTTACTGGAAACCTGGAGGAAGGAGACCACTGGAAAGGCATAAGCTTAGATTGGAGAATGACACTGTAACTGATCTTAAAGTAATAGGTTGGGAGAGCATGTGGACTGGTAAGATATAGGAAAGGGATGAGAAGCAAGCTGTTGGGAATAGGGTAATGAACTTTTTGGTTCTATAAAATATGGGGAATTTCTTGACTAGCTTACAAACTGTAATCTTTTAAAGATGGGCTCTGCTTCTTGGAGTTAGTAAGGCAAAATTTCAGTGAAGCAATAAGCAGTGAAATTCAATAATACCATATTACTTTGTAAGTGTTTCTTTGAGTGTGCTTTTTAAATTTCTTGGAAACACATTTTTAATGCAACAATGAATAGAAAGATTATATAAATTTAATACAAATTCTCCCGAGGGTCTATGATAGTTGGCTGGTGTATGGTTTCTCTATCTGACTGGAAAGGTAATAAAAAAATAAAGGAATTTTGGAAGTGGCTGAATAACCTGAATCTATTTGAAATGTATCTACAGAAGTCTTATGTTGAAATAAATGCCATAATCTTTGAAGACTGTATTTTTCTAAATTGTAAATAAAAATGTAGTTTGTACCTCACAGAGAAGTAACTGTACCACCACTTGAAAGACCAACTACTTAATGCTCTTAAAGGAAATAACTGCTGTTCATTCTAAGAGACATCTGAAGCATATGAATACCTTGTATGGCAAAATGCAGAATTGCTGAATGATATAGTTATTGGGTTGTATCTGCAGTTGCCACTGTGATTGAAATAGTTATTTAACAAAATACCTCTTATGTACCCAGTGTTAAATTCCTCCAAAGTCTAGGCTTCCTCCATAACCTATTACATATTTTACATCCTTCTGAAGCCAGGGTACCTAAGATTTCCTTTGAACTGGTCTGCAAATGTTAAAGAACATGTAGCTGAAAGCCTAAGATTGTAAATAACTCACCAAACGAAAGGAAGGTGGGACCCTCTACCCATGTACGAAACACATCACAGTAATGGTCCCAGATTTGTTATTAAAATGTGCACAATTGTTAACAAAATAATACTGAATTCCTGAAGGATGTCCTAAATGAGACAGTAATATTAAATACAGTACTATGAACAAATTTTATTCTACATTAGAAATATTAACATAAAATTCTGTCCAGCATGTTTGACGTACAACACTTTTTATCTTCTATAACAGTAGTTGTACGAGGTATAATGTTTATTATAAAGGTCAAAGAAAGGTCAAGTTGTCCCTGCACATGCAATAAAGGCATAAAGGGGGAGTGGAGGCATCTCCACACATTCTTAACCTCAGCACTGGATGGAGATAAGTGGTCAGGTTCACGCCCTGGCCACTTCATCCCCAGGGAAAGAGTCCCTCTATTAACTGAACAGGAGGCTGGGTGGGCCCCTGAGCCAATCTGAATGTTTTGGAGAAGATAAAATCTCATACCCCAGCTGTGATTCTAACACTGGATCATCCAGCCTGATGTCCAGTCACTGAACCTCCTATGCCCTTCCAGTTCCCATTGTTTATAGTATTAAGACAGAACAGAAAAAGCTACTTCCAATGAAGGATAAAGCCTGTTTTCACCTCAGTGGTTATGTAATCTCACAAAACACATGCAACTGGATTTCTGAAAATCCAAAACTTTGATAATTTCAAGGCAATTCATTCCCATTATGTTTTTAAATAATCTAAAGTATAAGAAATTTAGTCCATCACAACCAATATAGTTACCTCAAATCAGCACACATATATGTATATATATATATGTACTGGTTGTGTTTGAATTTCTTATATCTTGGATAAAAAATCTGATGCTGTAAAATCTAGAAGAAATTTTTAACAGAATAAGACAGTATATAGCATATGTAGATGCTGTGTTGATACTCAGATGATTGGTGAGAGCGAATGAATAAGTAGTAACACACATTAAATAAGCTGCAATAAGCACTGGATTGGTGAAAAATGAAAACAATGCAAAATACATGAAAATTTTAAAAATGTAACAAATTTCAAGCAACTTTTGATACTATATGGCCAGATATTTTAAGGGGTTCAGAATTTTAGATATTTAGGTGCTTTGATAAATTCCAGAAATGTGATAAGTGAAGAAATAAAATTAATGATTGCTGCACATAATAGATGTTCTAAAGTCTAGGACAAATATTTAGACACAGAGCCATGAGTAAAGCAGTTAAATGTAAAATATATATGATGTTGGTGAAACCAGTTGTACTGTATGGAAGTGAAACATGGACTATGGCAGAGATAGACATGAAAAGACTGAATACATAGGACAGGTAAATAGTGAGGATGATATATGGACCAGTGGTAGAGCGAGGAATATAGAGAATAAGAAGTAATCAGAAACTGTGGGACATACATAAAGATTTAGACGCCGTAGCAGACATGAAAAAGAAGAATGGAATGAGTACGACGTGTAGTAAGAATGAATCAGGGAAGGGCAGTTAAGGAAATATTTGAGGGTAAACCAGAGGAAAGCAGAAAGGAAAGGCCTAGATTGAGATGGCTAGAAGATGTGGAGAAGGATCTATTGGAGATGAAGGTTATGAGATGGTGAGAGACGAAAGTAGATAGGGAAGACTGGGCATCCATATTTAAGAAGGCCAGGGCTCTCAGAGGGTCATACAGCCAAGGAGAAAGTTGGTAAAAACTAAAAGAATCATAGGACCCAACTGTTTTATGATACACTTAATTCAGAAGGGTATGTGCATGAAAACTTCAAAGCTCCTTTTTCACAGTATCTGAACAAGAAAATGTATGTGTATTTTCAGAAGGACAGTGCAGCAATACATGCTGCATGAAATTCTACTTGGACTCTGTAGTACTGCCTTCAATAAGCAAAGAATTACTCTCGGATTGTGGCTATCATGTTCCCTGTTGTCTGTGACGAAATATGTTAAACAGATAACACACAGAAGTAATCCATGTAATGTGAAGGCTTAAGGAACTGTAATCCAAAATATTATTCTAGAATCATGAAAGACGAATTTGAACATGTACCACATACTTTAGTATATCAGTTTGAAATGTGAACTGATTTTGAAGGACACAGCTTTATTATGTCTGCGTAACATGTGAGTTTATGTTGGAGGACACCATTTTGTTATATCAGTGTGAAATGAGAATTAATTTTGGAGGATAAACAGCTTTGTTATGTCAGTGTGAAATGTGAGTTGATGTTAGAGGATACCACTTTGTTATGTCAGTGTGAAATCCCACGATTTATGATGTAAGATGAGATCTCGTCCCCCTTCCAAAATTACCAAACATACTGTGCAGTCACTTAATAAGTTCTTTAGACAACCTGATGATGGCCTGCATACAGGGCCGAAACATGTAGCTGTATATTATATATTGCTACTAATTGTAATATTGTTGTGTTCATGACTATACACACACACACACACACACACACACACTACAGCTTTGTATTATGTGAGTTGATGTTGGACACCTGTCTGTTACTACAAATGTGAAATATGAGTTGATGTTAGAGGACATCAGTTTGTTATATCAGTGTGAAATATGAATTAATTTTGGAGGATAAATAGCTTTGTTATGTCAGTGTGAAATATGAGTTGATGTTAGAGGATACTGCTTTATTGCATCATTGTGAACTGTGAGTTGATGTTGGGGGACACAACTTTTGACAGCTTTTGTGTGTTTAAAATTCTACCCTGTGTCCAACTTAAAATTTCCCCTTTGTAAACTTAGATATAAGTCCTCTGTCCATATTAATTAAGTATATCTAAAATATCCAACAATATTAATTCAAATTTTAACGCATTCTGAACAAAACTAACACACAAAGAATGCAATCAGATGCTCAATTTTATGTTAAAACTGAAGTGACAATATATAATGAACGTTTGGAGGATTATTATGTGCATACCACATGAAGGTGCAGCATGTCTATAATAAGCAGAATATGTAGGCAGTCATATTCTTGTATTACAAAATATAATACCTGAATCTACAAATGACATACATTGTTACTCTGAATTCCTATCATTCAGAATACCTTAAAATTTCAGCTATACAAGGACTTCTTCAGATTTAATAATATATATACACAAAGTACTGGGCATATAATTTTGATACTGAAAACACATACAAACACCTGATTTGTTCTTGAGTACTGGCAGTTCATGCATTGGATTACTTAAATGTCTGTTGTCTTGGACATACCTGTCATACTCATGTTAAAACTATGCTTCATGAGGGTAAACTGTGTCTATTTTGACTATAATATAGTGAATGCAAAAAGAGTAGAATGTTTTCTGGCCTGTGTGAAAGTAGTATCACATGAAAATCTCTCTTGTTTCTACAGAAATCTGCTCTTCAACCTGCTATAATGCTCGGTAAGGTAAAGTACCAATTCTTTGTTTTGTACTTCCTTAACCTTTGCGCCATTATAACACACTAGGTTTGTTTGGTTTGCCATAATACTTGATATGCCACAAGTTCATATACAGCTATCAGCAACTGACATCTGGTAAAATTAAGTGACGACACAAAATTCGAAATCTGACTCAGTAAAAGGTAAAGTTGACCCTGTGCATTCCATGAAACACATGCCTGAGGGGAGGTATAGACCAACTAATTCTTAACCTCAGCAATAGATGGAGGAGAATGAACAGTTTCACTCCCTGACCGCTTTACCCTCTGGGTATGTGGCCCTGGTATCCATTGTCTGGGAGGTCTTAAGGGCTCTAATGCTGGTCTAGATTACTTTGGAGAATACGAAATATAAAATTCTCTTGTGCTTACAAGGAATTGAATCATGATTCTTCAGCTGTTGAGCATGACAAAATGTCTGAGCTCCATGCTGGCACCATATAACAGTTTCCAGTAGTGTATGAGAGCAGCAAACATTGGAGTGCTCCATGTGTAGTCAGCCTTGGAACACTATGGGAGAACCAAAACAGAGGAAATGTTCTTCCTCAAAAAGGAGCATATTGCCCTCTTTTGTGCAAGGAAATGTGATTAATTGAATTTTTCTTGACTAATTTATAAATTGCATATTACAGTCAAAATACCATTATTTGAAATGTGACATGGTGTATATATTAAAATTCATGGTTAGCATGTCAAATGCAAATTAATCCAGACTCTTCAAACTGCCTGGACTAAAAATGTTATTAGTTAAGAGACTGATTTCACTTTTGCCATACAAAATATACAATGCACAAACTGAAACCTATTAGAAGATGCCAAAAAAAAAAGTCCAAAATTTCAGACATTTTCGGTGCCTTCCATAATAAATGTTAAATAACTAAACCCCTAAAGTATAGTCCTTCTTGAGAAGCTAACACTCTGCTCTAAAGTAAATGTACAGGGTTATTCAAAATGATTGTCGGGGTTTTAACAACTTGTCATACACAGTACACTTGAGATAGGAGTATATGTTTTTTTTATTCAATAGAACAACACTCCAAGTTTTTGTTACATCCCTTACAGGTG
>Ga0136643_10005613_pt1 | contig 17752 bp, 4 predicted proteins | sample TergutLab28metaG_FD_96883 | JGI IMG/M metagenome (GOLD analysis project Ga0136643, IMG submission 96883) | Labiotermes labralis P1 segment gut microbial communities from Petit-Saut dam, French Guiana - Lab288 P1 (version 3) (version 3) | ecosystem: Host-associated > Arthropoda: Insects >... | reverse complement strand
AGTTTGCTTTGGAATATCTTTTTGTTTGCAAAGAAGGATCTATTGCCAGCTGCAATTCTTTCTTTTATTTCTTCTTCTATTAAGTTGTCTGCATTCATAATTGTTCCGAGATATTTGGCAGAGTTTACTTCTTCGATTTTCATTCCTTCTATTTCTATTTCCTTATTCTTCACGTTCGTTTGTACTCTTGAATGCCTCATATATTTTGTTTTATTTTGGTTTATTGCTAATCCATATTTTATTGCTTCCTGCTTTAACTTCTGGAAACCTCTAATATAACTGATGAAATTAGTTGTGTTTGTACTGTGAGCTTAGATTTTTCTTTATTTACACGTGAAATTAATCACAACGGGGTTGCCTTGTCTGAAAATTAGGACTGCTTTAGACAGCATATTATTATTATTATTATTATTATTTCCTGTTTTTTTGTTATATTTGTTTGCCCGTTGTATTTTTCTTCACTTGGCTGTTGACTCAGCTTGTTAATAAATAAGAATTGAACTTATCATTATTACTATTATCATCATCATCATTATCATCTCCTTTATGCAGGGTATTTATCCTTATATTTCTGAGACAAACTGTCCGTAGGGAATACAGTGTTGCAGCTATTCTGTTGTTACTATTCATTGTGCTTATATCGTTAGTTTCAGTGTTGAATATATTGCAGTTTTACATTAGCACTTTCCGAAGTATGTGTGCAGTGTCCAATATGGCTGTTTTCTGGAGTTCCTTAACTTCATGTTTTCCTTGTATGTTGCTCACGTATTTTCTGAATGACTTTGAAATAGTCCCAGTCGCCCTTATTATTACTGGTATCACCTTTATTTTTACATTCCACATGCGGTGTATTTCTATTGTAAGGTCTTTATATTTTAGAGTCTTCTCGGCTTTCTTTTTAATCACATTTCAGTCTCCTGAGATTGCAACGTCTATTAACATATATTATTATTATTATTATTTATATCCTCGACTATGACGAATACGATGACGACAACAACAATAACAACAACAAACAGTAACATCAACAGCAGACATAGGTGTGCCGGTACACTTTTTGCTTAATTTCAGTAAACTTGTGTAAGAGCCGTATGTGTTGTGCCATATGCCTACGTACCTGCACGTACTTAATGGGATGTAATTCAGTCACATGTGGTCAAGTCACAACTGTTATTCCCGTATGAATGGCACGAAGAAGAGCAAATAGTGTTTGATAGCTAAGAGCAAGTAGTTAGAAAGAAAAGGATGTAGTAAGATATCATACGACTCGTGTGAACTGATCATTACAGGCAATACAAGTTTCCAAAAACCTGGCAGACGGGGCAATCATCTGATTTCCAACACACGTATTCGATGTATTGTTGAACGTCTGATCCAGGTCTGTAAGAGTCTGACGATAATATGTCCGACCTTGTTCATTAGATTCAGGGACTTTTTCTACTGCCTGGTAACAATAATTAAAAATAAATAATATGACGTTTTGGGTAAGAGGATTCGTCTCCATTTTCAGGGTAAAAGAATAAGATGCACGCAGGTGAATCCTTTAAGCCAATCTTCTCTCAAGCTACAAAGGTGATAATATCTTTACACGAAGCTTAGATCTAAAAAATTGGTCAGGTGATTATGTTACGTATCTCGTGGGGTGTGGGGGTGGGGGTGGATGGGGAACTGCGTGTGTGAGACGCAATTTATTATCATCAAAAAGATGCAGGTACCCTCTTAGATCAAACAAGAAATAAGTGCAGTCCAGACCTTGACAAGGAGGGCAGCAATCTCCGAAATGTGAGTAACTAATAATCATCCCACACGGAATCATATCCCAACGTACTTGAAAAGTCTTCAATGACAGTTTTCTTTTCCTTAGATTTTCATTTCTTCCGGTGTGTAAGTTTCACAGTATATTATGAAATAAAAAAAGTTTGGTTCAATCTGAAAGACACCCAAATTGCACATGTAAGGAAAGGGACCGAGAGTAGACCGAATTTTGTCTCAAATTGCTGAGGGTGTAAGGTGAGACATTTCAGTATTTTGTACTGTAGGGTGAGAAACTTCATGCTTTGTTTTCTACTTCACAGCTTTTACGAAGGTCAGCTTCACATCTATTTCTCTATATTATTGTTTTGTGACTGGGTAAAATGTCTGCATAAATAGATAATCTTTTTTTTTGTGAAATAAAAAGAAAAGTCTAGTTTCCTTAAAAACAAACTGTAATTTGTGCTAGTCAAACCACAAGTTGTTGCCGTCACATTGAGTAAAGTGCGTTGTGTTGATCGGTAAATTGTAATGTATTATTTTTTTTTAAACATGGAAACTAATCTTTAAATTTCATAGATAGCTTCACTACAGTTGTATCACTGATAGCCTTGCATCTGTATTCCTCCATTAATATGAACCTAGTACGTAAGTTTGTCAGTAGCTTGTACAGTGGTCTGAGAGAATACCTGGTTTATGAGACAAGAAGAGACACAATTTAGGAATAACTGTAATAACAATGATATAGAAAAAGTCCCTGGCCATGTTTAAGTAGCACACTTTGAAGGAATATGCATGAGTGATGGTCTAGCTCCTTGTACTCCTAATCTGTGTATTAGGTGAAGGTGAGTAGAGAACAGCCACGATATCCACTGAGTAGGAAATAATTGTAATGAAAATTAATATGATAATGTTGACCATGAACAAAGATGACGACAACAGCAAAAAAAAAAAAAGCATGGAATTTGTCTGAAGGTAACAAGTATTGTATTATCCGAAAGTAGCACAGTCGGAATATACTGTAAAAGGCAAACATTTTTCTTACTGATACTCCTAGTTTTATTTCCCCTCTAGAATTTTTATTTTTTATTTTTTATACGCAAGAAAATGTTGTTTGGATGTTGGTTGGTTCACCAACATCCAATTAGAGGCTTGCCACCAGTGTTATAGGAGAACTGAATGGAAACTGTAGGCAGTCCAGTTGACGTGACTTGTGATTAACTATGAATATCTGAGGCTGCCGACATCTTAACGACCTGACATTCATTTCAAATTAAATTTGTTGTTTGTAAGACGAACAGGATTTATAGACTTACTTTCTGTTAAGCACCGCGAATTTTCATTAATTTATTGGAATCATTTTCGTGTTATAAGTTGTTTTCTCTAGAACCTTATCTACTCGCTTCTTCTTACGTATTTCAGCATTGTTTTAACTGAAATAGTTGGATTCCTGTGATAAGTATGCATACAAAACTGCCGTGCAAGTTGTCGAAACGTCTTTGAAGGACGTGTCCCGAGTTTGGTTTTGCAGGCTGACAGAAGTACTGCACGACGTAATTATATAATTTAGTTACATGAAAGGCAGACCACGTTAATACGGTAGAAATATATGACATGTACGGCGAATCGGTAAACGACATGGTAGTAAATGTTCGGTTAATCACATTCACTAAAAGTGAGTACAATAGGAACACAAAAGTACATGATTTGGAAAAAGAGGTAATGTACTTTTAACCTAATATTGAGGCGCGTTCACATAAACATAATTGCAGCGGAAAAGCAATAATTATAACCTATAGTGTGTCTTTGTAGACTTAGCTACCCAGCAAACACAGTTCATGCACCTTGTTTTGTTGTCATCTGTGGCCTGTCCGGCTGTACCATTTTCCACGTGGTCTCATAAACGGCACGATTTTCGAAGAAAATAAAATTACTGAGCTCAAAATATGTCTTTATTTTCTCTACAATTTTTTTTCCCGAAATATTTCCAATTCTAAGAAGAATCCTGCGAGATATTTTAATAAATTTTCATTTTGTTACCGTGCAATATTATCAGTGTTTTTCAAATACCAACTTATTGCACTATTTATATACTTGATAAAACACACGTTAAAATACGTACGTCTAATCCATTAAAATTTTTTAATATAACACTCCTACATGTTTCAATCCTTCCGGATGCATGCCGCCATCATACCAATAACATCAACAAATATAGAAATATTCAATAACTTCATATATAGGAACATTTACTCCCTGATGATTATCCGGAAGGATTGAAACATGTAGGAGTGTTATATTAAAAAATTTTAATGGATTAGACGTACGTATTTTAACGTGTGTTTTATCAAGTGAATAAATAGTGCAATAAGTTGGTATTTAAAAAAATTTTAATAAATGTACATAGGTATTTATGTAAAGTACTTGTTTCTTTGTAAGATTTTTATGAAACTTGTGTCTTCTCGACAGTTTTTCGAAAAGTACTCAAATGTTAAATCGCACGACAATCTATCCAGTGGGAGCCGAGTTCTTTGCGGACGAAAGGAAAGACAGACATGACGAAGCTAGTAGTCGCTTTTCGAAATTTTGCGAACGCGCTTAGAAACTCCTACATGTTTCTGCGCCGAGGCTGCATCCTCTAGGAGTCTACAATGCATAATCTGGAGTTTTTAAAATCCTATTTACACTCTGCAATCATATTGTGTGTATTTGTTGGCGTAATTGGTTAATTGCAAGAAATAGGCGCAGAACGAATTGTGTCAAATACATTCAGTTATCTAAGCGCGCCATTTGACATTCGAGTAAAGAATGAACAACGTAGACTGCAACACTAGCCTACCCCCCCTCCCCCCCATCTTCAGTAGCGTTTCAGTTTACTTCCTTAGTAGTCAGTGGACCTCCATTATGAAAGCAAGTGAAAGTTAACATAAGCAGCCAGAAAATAGGTAAGTACCACAGCCTGTATAAAATTTCATTATTTACCTTACATATCGTTACCATTTGCATTTGCACACACACATGCACTCTAATAGTCCTTCAAATTTTTATAATAATTGCAGATTTTATTCACATGTATTGGCTAAATAGGGCCGATATACTTAGCATTTCAAAGACTGTTAAGTTATTCACGTGTTACCGGCTAACATCGACGTCATGTCAATAAATATTACGTTTTGTATGCCCATTATATACATAAAATTAATAACATTTATGATACTGTTACCATTTCCTTGATAGAAGATATCCCGTTGTGTTTATACAGTTAATAATAATCTGCAAAATGTGGTCAACACAAATATGCATTTGTGACGTGTTGATTGCTTTTTGTTGAATGTGTTAGGACGATATGGCAGAGTACAAAAAAATTACGGTGAACCGCCAACATGGGCTGTCATATTTGCATAAAAGAAAGTTGCCCCAGGTTAGAAAATCAGACAGAAAAAAAGCTAACCATTTTTATGAAACCCCTATTAAGCGTTGAGATTAATTTTAAGAATTTTGTGAATGAAACTTACACGTAAAACGGTAAATTATATTCAAAGCCATCGTACATACTGCAGTATAATATAATTAATATTATATATTTGTGATTAACCCGAGGAAAATATTTTGTCTGAAAATTGATACTATTTATTTAAGTTTTGAGATATTAATGTCATTCGAAAACTATAACTGATATTAATATTATTATCTCTATATATTCTCTAACATAACATTATTGCGACTGAATTATAAACCCGAAGTTTGTAGCTACGCTGGGTAGCAAAGTATTTTGTTTCGTAGGTAAATGTCGTGTAGAACCGGCCATTTCTTTTGTCATTTCACACACACACACACACACACACAGGCACGATGTTTCATCAAGCCTACTATCCTTTCCAAGATAGTAGTCTAAATTAATGTCATTCATTCCATTCTAATGTAATGCGTATTTCTACTTCATGAAATTTTCTGTTTCGTTTGAAAAGAGCGTCTGAGACATTTATAGGTTTCATTACTGGCCGAAAAGAGTTTAAATTACTGATTGGACGAGAGACGAGATACCGCCAAATTCTTTAAGTTTCAAGAACATAACTAATACTACTCAGGCACATAAACATTAACATTTTAAAATAATAGGGTATCTAATCCTAGTTTACTCAAAGAATTTCATAGTCTCCAAATAGAAATAAGGAAGCAATGACAACAAAAATTTCACCTAACAATCACCAAAATATAACCAATCAAACCAAATAATATGTTTGTTTTTGGTGTATTCTTGCAATGACTACACTTTAGGTTTCCATTAGTTTTTAATAATTAATTGAAATATTATAGGAATGGCATGTGATATGAGCTGTCAGACTGCAGTGCGTAATCACGCGAAATTGCTAACTGCCAATGGGCCGGAATGGCTCAGTCGGTATAGCGACTTGCTACGGGCTGGACGGTCATGGGATCGAATCACGAGGGCGAGATTTTCCGCACCCCTCCAGATCGGACCTGGAGTCCACTCAGCCTCCTGCACAATGGGTAACGGGTCTTTCCCGAGGGTAAAGCGGCCGGGCAGTGGCCTGTTTAGGGTAAACTTTACCTTTACCTTTTACGTGTTAGACCTTATAGCAGGGGTGCAAAAGATTCTAAAAATATCTAATTACCACCGTAAAATTCTAGACGTCAGGATGGTGATGAGAAGGTAGTTCCAGATGGGGGTAGCACAAAACATCAGGCGCCACCGTACAAAATTTAGTCGCTCCGACGACCTGGCATCCCCTGCTATTACCCATCCAAATCGTGTTGGGGGCCAGAGGGAGATCACAGTCGGTTTCCTCGCTCCTGACGACGGAGCTGGCATGTGCATTTGAAACGTTTGGATCCATCTACAGGACTACCACATATCAGAACCCAGATGACAGCGTCTGAATAAGTATTTCAGTGGGTACCTGACAACGTGTAGTCTGTAAGTCGTTGTGAAAGGAATTTAAGTATAAATAGCCCCGGGTGATAATTTGATGGTTTGAAGAAAAGCGTCCGCAATGAATATTTTAATTTGAACGGAAATGGGCAATTAGAACAATCAAAGGCGCCGTTCAATGTAGTGTGAGTGCGTATGTGTTTGTGAATTTTAAGCCGGTCTGTTGTAAGATTTACCTGCAGGTCTAGTTCTCTTTTTCTTTTAATATTTCGTCTTTGTCTTTCGTTTCTACATGCGATGTAGTCTTGATGCTAGTGACCTGGTTGTGTAGTTATACCGTCCTGAACGGGGAATGTTAAAATAAAGAAAGAAAAGTTAAAACTCCTCAAGGTGGTTCTGTGTATTTCCTTGCTGCTCAAGATGTATATATTCCCATCTTGTTATTTCTAACAACCCGTATGTCAGTAAGTAGTATATTCCATTTAACTTAGTGAAGAGATTTTCAGTGATTACAGTTTGTTCTTTCTCGTATCCTTTTACATTTTTTCATTCCTTAGTATCTTCTTTTGTAATTTGATTGACCGACGCATAAGATGATCTTGCGAAACTACTCTAACTGCCTACGGTAGTTCGGCTTTGATTTTCCTGACGTGTACAAAGTAAAGAAATTTCAAGCTATTGTTTACACAGCCTTTCTATCACGGAATATTTGGAAAGGTTAGAACCTCTTGATACACTGTTAGCCTTACTATAATCATTTCTCTGACGAAAGGAATAATCTTATGCCCTTAGTCAAGAAGCTGAACGGTTAATCGTTTGTTTATATATTCCATTGCAAAAAAAATGTTTAAGGTAATTTTGGCTACATTCCTCAAGTTAAAATGAAAACATTTTCCACGTGTAAGAGATGCAGTGGATTCAAAATATTTAATTCTTTGGAGATTAAAATGAATGTACATTATACTTGAAAATTTAGTTTCTACCTCACAGAGTACATAGATTGCTTGCATTAGAAAGACCAGTCTTTGAATTCTATGTAGAGAAACAAATACACTGTGTGAGCAAAATTCCGAATATTTTGGTGTTTACTATGGCGTTACCTGTACTGACCAATAGGTGTTCGTAAGTTTAAGTAAATCATCACAGAACGAGACACCACAGAACTGCAAAGACCTTATGAATTTCCTATTCTGTGACGTGGAATTGCAGATTCAGATTGCAGTTAACCAGCATCAACTTGAATCAGGGAATAAACTATGTAACAATGGCATCTGTTGCGAAAACAATCATTTTGGACAACTTCGGTGTCTATCGGCTGGTCGCATAATACTTCAAAATACAATGTTTAACATATGTGTCACCAGTTTAACACAGAAGGCTGTTCATTTTCCGCACGTATTTTATTTATATATTTCGTCTGTTTCTCACAGTAAACAGAGATGTTTTCCTCTTCAGCAACATTCATCGAATTTTCTTGTAAGGATTAATATCCGTCCTGTAGAAACATAAATTATCTGTTAGCCGATAGGAGAACAAATCACAATTATTTATCTAAACCAACCTTACAGATAATTCAGAGCGTAAAGACTGTTGTGTTGTACTTTACTTAATGACGCCAATCTGTACTTACTGACGGTATGACACGCAGACACAGCTATATCTAAATACGGCTCGGGATTGCGCGTGTCATGTCCTGCATGTTAACACACTGAAGTATTTTGTACGAATATTTCCTGAGGCGACGTTTGGAAGACTATAAAGAACTGCACTAACAAAATATTAATTAAATTAGTAAATACAAAGTGAGAACTTGGACCGAACACTTGTGACTACCATATCTAGGGCAGTACCGGATCCGGGCGCCATAAACCGACCCTTCTGTAGTAGGAAAGTGCGAGCGGTCCACAAGTTAATAATAATAATAATAATAATAATAATAATAATAGTGTCTTTATACAGCGGCAGTATAGCCTTGAATAATTTATAAAAGCAAATAATATGTTTGGAAGGATACCCCGATTTAAGGTATTGTCCTCGCACTTGGCTAGAGGGACTGAAGGAGACCTTCGGTGCCCCTGTCAAGATCAAACCCGGCACCCACACAATTCTTGTCTGAAGCGCAAAAACTTGAGCCGGTAATCGCGGTACTTTGGCGTAGTCTTAAAATATTACTTCTGGGAAGGGAAGTCGTTGAGTAGATTGGTAGAGATGTACCGACTTTTGGAGATGGCAGGTGCGTCCACTTGCAGGATAGAAGGGCTATTTTATCTTAAATCGACATCTTTTACATCCATGTTCATGGTGATAGGAGGCTTTCTGCGTAGCATTTATTTATTTTCTACACCACGCAATTTTGCATCCCAACAAACTTTGATATTCGGTATGTTTGTCTTGGCAACTTATCTCACGGGATGTTACAGGCCTGTATTGCTAAATCTGTAGGGATTTCTGTATCATGTTTCTGATATTCGTACTTTTTGTACACAGGGTTATTTTAAAAAATTGTTGGCTGTGAACTCTGACAGATGGGTTCCTCCTGGCAGGGTCTTGTACACTGCAAACACATGGAGCGTGTAAAGGTATCTCACGCACGTCTTACATTCGGTTGCTTCATTCGGGGTGTTGTCATGGAAACAGGTGTTTTAAAGCTCATGAGGGATAACAACCTCATATCTCCGTTATCGTGTCCGCGTTCATCTTCTGATATAGACCGCGCATTGTGTGAAATGCATAAGCAGACGATTCTTTGTTCCTCTGTAGTTCACCGGTAAAACGTAAACACGCTGTAAATACATATTTGACGATGATAAGCCCTACTCAGAGATGTGTCTTCAGACTTCAGTCTTCATCATCTCGGCTTTCAGAACTTCGAATCTCGAGTCCTGCTGAACTCATAACATTCCGAAGTTCTGAGAACAGAAGGCAGGAAACTTATCTTACTGTACTGCTTCGAAGAAACGTAGGAGGGGAGGAATAGAAGAATAAGGAATGCGACAGAAAGGGACAGGAATCTTGACCCTCGAATACTAGACCGATACGTAGTCCCGAAACGTCTGTAAGAAATTACCACTTCTTGCTGCGTAATAACCAAGGGGAGCGCATCTCATATATCCAGAGAATTCTGCAATAACTTAAACATGAATCATGGTCGTTTTGAAAAGCTGATACCTAACTACCCATGTAAATCTACATTCCCGTTTTTTACGGGAACGGCAGTTTCAATGGCATATTTACGAAAGCCGGACACTTTTCTCTATCCTGAATTACTGGAACTCAGTTCGCATCTTTACATTCTGTTTTCTGTATGTCGGAAATTTGTAGTCTTCCACTTGTAAGGTTCGAAGGGCGACCAATGAGAGTTCACTGTAGGAAGCCGGCGTGCTAAGTGTTGTAGTAGCATAGTACTGAGCTTTCTCAACCACAATACCAATGAAGAATCGAATTGAGGATTATGTACACAGAACCCCTCGGTTTAAAATAATCTTGCTGCTTACCACAACGTCCGTATATGAATTCTAATTATTTAATTAACACTAATGATTCTTCAGTAGAATTATTTGTGTATGTTAATTCGAAGCAAAAAGAAGTCCTTATTCTTTTTTGACAGTTTGATCTGTTACACTCAGTGGTTTAAGGGCATGATGAAACGGAGAGAAAGAGACATTTACCTCCCCGATCATGGATACTGAGCACAAGTGGTTGGTAATTAAAGCTAATGAACAGACTCTTGTTTATGAGCGCTTTTGATAACATGCACTAGCCGGTTTCAAGTACTGCTAACAGACGCCTCAGTAGTGCATTATGTTAGGGAAGCGAGACTTCTGCTAATTATGAATCTCACTGCGATAAGGCAAAACTTGTGTTTTGTGTGAGTCGAACTGTTTTACTGTCGTAGTTTAGAAGTTCTGTGTTACTGCTGTAGCTGCATGCATATCCCGATCTTAAGAGTCTGATTTTTTTTAATGATGAAAGATGTTTTTGCGCATAAGCAGTATGCTACATCTTATATCAAAATTCATTTCTTACCTCAGTGAGAACCTGTGCTATCGTTAGAAAATTCAGTCACTGAATGTTGCACCAGAAAATAGTGGCTGTTCATTGTAACGTCATTAGTAACATACAAATACATTTTGGACAAACTGCACATTTTCATTGGTAAATTGGATGGCTGTATGGGCTACTAAACATAGGCTTTAGACGGTTAAACCTCCGGTCACGCTATTCCTTGCACACAATGAATAAGGAAGACCCGCAGAGCCTCTTCAGAAAATGTGGCCAAGAGAATAAACGCTGAAACTTCTAAGAGTCTGAAGGAATGACCAGCCCATATCCAGCAAGTCTGCTGAACGAGCTACGTTAACTCCTAAATTACGCTTGTTTGAAGCACCTTTCTTATTCTTGTGGTGGAATAAGAGTGATTGTATGGTGCATTAGCTTCTAATTGGTCTATCCATCCGAGGATGCGTGACGGAAAATGGAACACGTGTGATTGACAGGAGGAAACAGAGGTAATCGGAAAATTCTTGTCTCATTGCCTCCTACTAACTGCCTGCATTAGACCCGTGAGAATGCTTGTGTAATGTCGGGTGAGTGTTTGGACCGGTGCTGTAGCTGTGCTCCAGATACGAACTGGATGGCGGCAGCAAACAACGGAAGGAGGTGGAAGTAAATCGGGAGGTCATGGCTCGACAATGGGCCAAAGCGCCAAATAATAATAATAATAATACGCGAAAAAGGAGGAGGAGGAAGAATAAGCGTTGGAATGCAGGAGGTCATATTTGAAGCTTGAGTTCTTACTAGATATTGTTCTGTTTTCTACCTTCATGCCTTTTTCTGCTCTTCCTGTTGGTTTACAAGAAATGTTTACTTGTTTAACTAATAGAATTTATCATTTAGAGGTGTAGCGTCATCTTTCTGAAAGAGAGCAGTCTTATTGCGGGTTGTTTACACAGCTTTTTATGTACATTATTCTATTTTTCGAACAAGGTACAGAATTAGATATTATGTATCATGCAATAGTCTGGAAGGGTTATTCCTGGCGAAGGGACGGACGGACGGACAGTATAGTAATCAGCGTAAAGTGCTGGTTACCTGGAAATAGGCACTGCAAGCTCGTAACTTGACAAGACCAGCACGTTCCATCATCTTCTTTTGAGTGATGGTGCTTACGTCCCTCCCCATTGTTAGCTTCTTGCAAATTATAATGATATTATTAGTGGTTGTTGAAACCAAGAGAGCAACACGACATCGCTTTCATTACAGTGGTGGATCTTATGAAATGGGAGGATCTTAACTCAGTCCAATTACAGTAAGAATTACATTCTTTCGATAGAGCCATTTGCTTCGGAGTAGGATTATGCTACCACCAGTTGGGGTAGATTGTTATGGAGAATGTGATTGCCACAAAATGAATTATCAAGCACCAAGTTGTCCCTTTATATAGAGCTGTGCTTTGGTAACATATATTTTAGAAAGAAGTGTTGAGAAGAGTATGTGGAACTGATAGGAGGAGGAAGCAAAATTTAACACGGCGAGGGGCATAAAAAAAAGTGTTTCAGAATTTAGTAAAAAATAAAAATTGCGATACAAAAAAGTGTGAAAGGGCGGGACATGCGACATGAGTGTGGGTGACGGGAAGCAAGTAATTTTAGTTGGAATATCTTATAAGTGAGGCTGGTTAGGAGAACAACATGTAGATTTTATTTTATTAATATAGGCCATAAGGAAAGGGGCTTGAGAGTTTGGAGTGGATTTAAATGGCTCAAAATTGGGATGAATTTTGGCCTGTAATGAAGTCGACAATAAATATTCAGGTGCAATTAAATAGGTGAATTTTATGATAAACTGTGAACTTATAGTTGTGAAGAAAGAGTCCATTCCACGGAATAGTTGATTATTTTGTGTTCTTGACTGTTTTATCAGAGCTTTTAGTTCTTCACACAGAGTCAGTACGTTAATAACAGAAATTTAGCAAGCACCACCCATTGTTCTTTCAAATACCATATTATATTAATTCTTCTGATTTTGAAAAATGTTTTTCCTTTCTTATTTCAAATTTTCTTCCGTAATAGAAATCTGGCCCTCTCTTTTGTGAGCCATCTTACACTGCCTAGAAACTTATATTCAACTGACTCAAATACTAGAATTATTGCTCTACAAAGAATATTTTACTGTTGACTATGTTATCGGAATTACCGAAAACTCTTTTAAATGAACGGCACGAATATGGATATTTTTATGTATGTGTGTATGTATGTATGTCGGTTTTAAAACGTCGTTCTACGTTGTCCGACATCTAGACTCCACTGTTTCCTATCTTCCCACTGGCCTTCATTTAGGTTTCTTTCATTCATGGCCTTCCTTATACTTTCCATCCAGTTTTTCTTCGGTCTTCCTCGTGCTCTCTTTTGTTTCGGCATCCACTTCATTGCTATTTTGGGTAATCTTCCTTCTTTCATTCTTTGAACATATCCGTACCATGTAAGCTGATTCTGTTCAATTTCTTTTATAATTGATTCCTCTCATCCAATTTGTTGTCTTATAGTTACATTTCTTATTCTTTCTTTTCTTGATATTCTAGAGGATCTCCTCAAGGCATCCATCTCTGTAGCTTCGACCAGTCTTTTATTATTTTTTGTGAATCTCCATGTTTCTGAACCATACAATAAACTGCTTTTGATCAATGCATTATAAATGTTCAATTTTCTCTCCTTTTTTATGCCTTTAGTCCACAGTATCCCGTTTAAATATGCTATACATTTTCTTGCTTGTATTACTCTTGATCTTATTTCTAAGTCGTCTGTTCCGCTAGTATCAAAAATAAATCCTAAATATTTATATTCTTGACAAAATTCAATCTCGCTGTCTTTATCTAATTTCAAATTACTGTGCGTTTCCCCAATATACAAGAATTTTGTTTTATTCAAATTCATGTCCAGGCCCCCATTTCTCGTAAGTTTATTTTAATTTACGCGTCATATATTACAAATCTTCTGACACCCACTAAAACTACTTGATCATCTGCAAACTGGAGTGTATACACTGTAGTATTTTCTAGAGCAATACCCATTCCGGAGCATTTACGTTTCCATTCTTCTAAAGCTTTCGTATGTAAATCTTAAAAATATGTACGGAAAATCCAAAATCTCTGTGGATATTTTTATTCATTAATTAATTTTGTTGTATGTTAAACGTCCTGCGGGTTTTCTGTTGTCCTTATGTAAAGCGTATGTTCGGTTTATGTACATATAACTAATCAAAATTTCCAATCTCATTTTATCAAGTCCCTACATCGATATCAATGGAAAATAGTTTCATGTCTCTAGTTTTAATGAGGTATGGTCTTGAATAAATTTATTTTCCGTGGAACGTTACCTGAATTTAACATTACTTTAAAACCATGACCAAAAGTAGAAATGGTTTAGTTGGTTAATTTAAATTCTGAGTGCATTAAGAAACGAAAACGTGGTCTTGTCCTGTAGTAATGCATCCTAAAACCCGAACAGGAAGGGAGGAAAGAAAATCAATAAGATGCACAACCAGTCGAAAAACGTGGTAGAAGAGACTTTTGAAGGAGAATGGGAATAAATCAAGACAACAGGAGACTTGAATTGTCAAGCATGGGACGGTCAGCAGCTGCTGCAATTTCGGAAACAGCGCCTACGCGGCAGTCTTTGGAACTACACACACTATGGTTTCTTGTCAGCCATTTTGACGTACCATTTTCACTTCGTTAGTAGCTTACTTTGACTTGTAGACCTTTTCACTCTTTTTTCCCCTCCTTCATTTCTTCTCCGTTCTCTTCTCCTGCAGTCTATCTCTAATTAGTTACATGTGTGCCGTTTTTTTTGGGCTCTGTGTATTAGTATAGAGCGATAATATACAGAGAATCCCTACCTAGTTCTCTATTCAGTCAAAAGTTACAGACCGACGGTAAATATAAAATGCTGTCATGACGGCTGAAATGTAGGCAGGAAGAGGAATATTCCGAGGTCGACACAGACAGTCTGCAGTGTAACGTCTCTTCACATTGTTCAGGCACTTTGCGGTATAGCGATGCGGTTAGCCAAATATTTTACTTTCGTAGGAAACGTATCCGATCGGCGAATATACAGTTACCGCCTACGTGTGGAAATTCGATGTAATTGAAGGAAAGGCTCTTTTGTTTTATTTCACACAGAGAGAGCGTTAACGCAGTGATGCATTTGCTATTTGCCGGCTCCACTAGTTTTTGCCGCTACAATTAACGCACAGGCTGTTCCACGCAGGTGCGTTATTAGCAAAGGCTTAATTTCCCAAATTTAACTTTCGTAGGGCCGCGTATCGTAATATTATTTCTATAGTAAAACCAGCTAGATGCACCAATGTATCAAATTTATTTTATTTTGGAATGGCACTCTACATGTTTCGGATGATCTTTCCGTCCATCATCAGGAATTCAAGACTGTACATACAGCTTGCTAGCAAGCAGACAGCAGTATCTGTTTGACAAATGCTTGTTACTGTATGTACATTCTTGAACTCCTGATGATGGACGGAAAGACAGTCCGAAACACGTACAGTGTCATTCTAAATAAAATAAATTTGATACATTGGTGCAACTGGTTGGTTTTACTATAGAATTAAGGCTTAATTTCCTTAGGAGTTTAATTGTCAGGGACAGCCGAAACTACTATTCCTACCACAAAAGCAGGCAAATCGCTCTTTTTTCATTATTTTAATATATTTTTACAGTTATTACTAAAATGGGTGAAGAGTTTCATAAGCCTGTTATGCTACGAGATACTGCATGATTATCTTGGATCATATATGATAGTATTGCTAAAATATCAGTTCAGCCGTAGTTGTCATGTAATTACTGTCGACGTTTGAGTAGAGACAACTCGTGATTAACAGCCACTTGGAAGACAGATCCTAAGAGTGGGAGGTGCTTTTGAATTTTTGCAGTTTTGAGGCCAGTGGCTGGCTTTCTTTTTGTTGATTATCTAGAAACTTCGAATTCTACTGTCGTTGTGTTATCGTATAATTATGCCCAAGCGTGTTAGGATTGGTGTCTAGGTGTGATTGGTGTGACATAAATGTACTCTCATCAAAAGAGCGTCACGATCGAATAAGATAATTCGGTTTTTCTATAATTTTACTATATATATAAGTTAAAGCAGTCCCGTTACAGGCCTGGAGTGGCCCAGAGGGTTCCAGGAAGTTAAGGTTCCAGATTTCATGACAACAGCACAGGATGATGGTAAGTTTGTCAGCCTTACGCACCGGCCGCCTTTACCGCCAGCAAATGCTCCTGGTACTCATTTCTGTTAGAGGCTGAGTCGACCCCAGGACAATAGCGCAATTGGAAGGATTTTATGTCAATGAAAAATTCCAATGACACCAGCTGGGACCTTCCGATTTGTAGCACAGCACCTTAACCACTGTGCCACCGCGGTCCCTTATATAAAACTAAACTAAACTCCGTGGCCTTAGTCCGCGCGCGAACTATACCGACAGAGCGGCCGCCGCCGGTAGGCTAAGTTAGTGCCAACTTTTGTGGATAGAGGGGTGTCACGTGGTCAGCGCAACGGGTCCCCACATCCGTTAATATCTGTTTTCTAGGCCTTATATACATATATATAATTTAACCCTCTGAGTAAGATTAAAATGTATCTTAAACTTAAGAAACATGACTGTATAAATATAAATTCAGTCCTATCGTGCACTAATCTCACTACGTACACTTACTAACTGCAAACGAACAGTGATGTTTGAGTAATACCTGAACATATTTTGAGAGTCATACAGAACGTAAATCTACACTCTGTGAGCATAGTACACAGCTTTTCAATCTTACAGCAGTTTGTGTCGAAAGAGCAAAGCAATAACCAGTTTTGGCCCCTTCTTTGCTCCTGTGCTGCAGTTAGAACGTCTTGTCACTCATTCATGTAGAATGCAAGGTACTAACCTCCCAGCACGACAGCCCCCCCGACGTTGCTGTAAAGAGTACAGACCTTTGTACAGACAAAAAAAGGAATAAAATATAAAACCTGGTCACTTTCATTTGTTCCGTGGTTCATTAGAATGAAGCATCATTTCGGGTACACAATAGGCGGTCCCTTTAACTACAAACAGTGAAAGATGGAGCTCTTGCTTGTATAATAAACCATAATGAGGTATGGAGCGAAGTAATGCTAAAGGGTGTTATGTAGGCTTAGGCCCTTCACTGTAATTACATTACTCAGGGGATTCCGTGTGACGGTGAACAACTGCGTCGTTATATAATAAGGTTAATTGGAAATACGTGTGGGTTGCACGTGTAAATAGAAAACAGGTTCAGTTATTGGAGATTTATGACGGGTTTTAATGAATGACAACAGAACAAGATGGGAAGGCATATATTAATCGATTTCTCCAAATCCCAAGTATCGATATTTTATTATGAATCGTAAATATGTCATCGTCTCCTACGAGCTTCTGTGTACCTTAACGGAAGAGGCGTGGATCATAATGAAGCTTCGTGTAAGAGAAGAAGTCAAAATTCTGTAACTTGAGAAGCGTTTCGTCGTTACACCTGATCCTTGAATGTAACATGCAGGTTAGCTTACGACAGGGGTGCACAACTTTTCCAGAAATCTTCCAACCACTTCAAAATATTAGCAGCCAGAAGTTCCATCTTGAGGGCCCACAAATATTAGGCGCTACCGTCCAAAATTGAGTCTCCTAGACCACCTGGCGCTCGGGATTTTTACAAAGTAATTTTCTTCATGACTTCTGAAATCATTAAATACGCGCTCATATACGATACAGATTTTAATGGGCGTAAATTGATTTGAGGTCGTATAGGCAATTTGCTTATCTTTAAATTACAGTATACCTGGGATTAAAAAGTTAATACCTTTAAATTTTTCTTTAACAGATTAAGTCACCATTTTCACGGAGTAAATAAATGAGAGTCCCTAGATGTGATATTTAAGACGTGTGTGATATCTCAGAGATATATTAGAAATAAAATCTTCATAAATTCTTGTGTCGTTTGAATGAGAGTGTCCGAATTGTACGTCCAGAAGCACTGGAATGAGTTTTCGCCACCAAAGGCCTTCCAATGCAATGATTCACACTTTT
>Ga0136643_10005609_pt1 | contig 17756 bp, 10 predicted proteins | sample TergutLab28metaG_FD_96883 | JGI IMG/M metagenome (GOLD analysis project Ga0136643, IMG submission 96883) | Labiotermes labralis P1 segment gut microbial communities from Petit-Saut dam, French Guiana - Lab288 P1 (version 3) (version 3) | ecosystem: Host-associated > Arthropoda: Insects >... | reverse complement strand
GCACAAAATTTGTTTCACAATAAGTTTTATTTCATGCCTCTACATGTTTCGAGCACATGTGCTCATCATCAGGAGGTAAAAATTGCATTACACAGCCTCTGGTATCATCACACCTATAGGTGTAGAGGCATGAAATAAAAGTTATTGTGAAACAAATTTTGTGCATCAAGTTGGTTAAATACTGAGATAAATATACTGAGATGCACGGTCAACAAAACGTCAAAAAAAACTACAAAGTATAGTTTTTCAGCCCTTCAATTTAGGTTTATAAAAACTTACGTAGCTAATTCTATTATTATTCTCTTCACTTTAGCTCATTTTAAGACTGAATCCAATGTTAGTATCTGTAGCACAATAATTCCTGGTTAATGACACCAAGAAGTTGTTTTCATCACTAACATTTCGGAAGGGCCATTCTTGCCCGCGACCTGCGTTAATGGGGATTCTTTACGCGAGGCAGTGTTCCCCATTTCTCTCTCGATTATAATTAAGTTATCTTGATTTAACTAATTCTAAACCAGCAATGTTAAGAATTTGCAAGCTTTTCTGTGGGAGAGTTCGCATACTACTCGCTTTCTTTCCTACAGTCTCGCAAGAAACTCTTATCTTCGTTCCCAGGAAAGCGAACGTTTGTTGGAGCAGTGGTAAAAATTCAACTATAAATATGGTACGCCTTTCTTCTCTTGATTTTAATTATAAATATTATCAGTCTTTTAGGACAATATTGTAATTACATTAATTTCCTTTTTCCAAGAGACTGACGTTGTAGTGTTCCTAACATTAATTTATTTAATTGTAATAGAGAGTTTGTCTGTAGCACTAAGATATCCGCTTCACGCACAGAAATGCAGGACAAAATCCTAACGAGGCAAATACAAATTTAAAACTGTTACAAAATTCAAACGTTTGGAAAAAAGCAGTAACATTTAAAAAGTACTATATTACGGCAAAAAATTAACAAAATTAAGTGATTGCTACAATTCAGTAAAGAGACGTTTATCTTTCCACCGCCAACCAAAAACATGAAAATCAAAATATTCGAATTTCCTCTCTTTTTCATGTATTTTCGGTTCTCAAAAAAAGACAGTCAGTGGAATGGTATATACCCAACGTCTGCTCCAACGAAGAAGTCAGGCTACCCTTGCAGCAGGGAACGCCATAGCCGCTGTTGTTTGGAATGCAGAAGGAGTTATTTTGTTAGACGCTATGCCACGTGGTTACACCTCTGACTCATGTCTGTTCATTAAGGTAACGCAATCCCAATAAAAGCTTGGGCAGGCCCAGAGGATTCCAGGAGGCTGAGGCTCACAGACTTCAAGAAAATCGGCAAATGAAGGTGGGAAGGTTATCAGCCCTACACAATGGCCGCCTTTAGTCCCCAGGAAACATTCATGGTGCTCATTTTTGTTAGAGGTTGAGTCAACCCCAGGGTCATAGTGTGACCGGAAGGATTATGTCAATAAAAATTTCGAATGACAACATCGGAAATCAAACCCGCGACCTTCTGACTCTCAGTACGTTAACACACTTAAAATCTGGCAGAATCGTGTCAGGAAATTTCGTCCTCACAAAAATGTTGCTGAAATCCTCCTTCCATACGGAAAGGCATGACCATCCTCAAGCCTGAAAACACAGGAAGTAAACACAGAACTCAAATGGACGGTTCTTCCCCACCCACCACACAGCCCAGAACTTGCCCTGTCATATCTCCACATCTTCGGGGCCCTAAAATATGTCATCCGTGGGAAAAGGTTTGTGAGTGATGACGATGTTACTGAAGAAGTGACTGCGTGTACAAAAATCAAACTAGATAGATGATTTTATTTCTTGGGGCGCAAGAGTTTTGTGGAGATTATATAGAAAAATGCGGTGTGGAATACATCTAACTTGTTATTTTATGAGCCTGTTCGAAGAATTAGGCTATAAATAAATTACTAACAAAAACTAATTGTGTTGCAGAACTTGATGAGCAAATTTCTTACATTCAGAAGTCGTCAAAGCCGTTTAATCAACCCATCAGTTCAATTCCAGTGCGATATTAATTACCTGTTTAGGTTCAGTAATTATTAGACATTTCACACAATTTTTACATTAATTTAGTAGTGAAATTCAGTCTTGTCTTCCTAGAGTGAAGGGCAAACGTGAAGTTTTCCGTGCGCACGACAAGCAACCGTATAAGGAGCGGAGATGTAACCTCACGCATTCAGTTTCACGCCTCAGTCGTTTTATTTCGGTGAAAAAGCTCGCGATATCTATCGAAATATGAGACTGGATGGGCGCTAGTGACGGTCTGTCCAGTCCGTAGTCAGGCCTTACACCTACAAGTTCATTTTTCGAAAGTTTCCCTTGGAAACAGTGACGTCCATACTTACAAAATAGGAATGTGGTCAAATTTTATTACAGTTGAGCCCCAACGGGAGTTTCCTTAACTGCACTTGAAGTTTAGAGCAATATGTCAGAATACTAACATACATGACGACTATGTACAAAATTCCCTCCACTCTTGTTGTCTGCCAAACACTATCCTTCTCACATCCATTAATTCACGATTATGTTGACCGTATAATTCTAAGATAAATTAAAGTTGTGGAAATGCAGAAGTCCCGGTTTGTAAGGAATGAAAAGCATGACTAATACGTCACGAAACGTAAATTATTCAGCCGTGTTTATTGCTGCAATAGTATTCAGCCGGCGTTAAAGACGGTAGTTAATAATTCACACATTTATCCGCGTGTAAACAGTTGCAGAGATCCAGAATGACTTGTTCCGAGTGGCACTTCGCCTGTAATATGATAGAAATGACGATTATAGGGATTCCTATTGGGCCTACTACTTTAACGGCGTCCTAAGAAGTCCAGAACGCATTTTAAATTTTCAAATCAACCAACATACTTCGAAATTCATCACCCTCTTGCTGTGATAAAAGAAACAGTGCTCGTATTCTATGAACACTTTCGGTCCCGCTAATGTAATGCAATTCGTTTAACAGGTGACTGTCCTTTTCATTTATTTGCATATTTTATATTATAATATTTATGTCAACGTTATTATTTAAAATAAATATATCCTAATGATATCTCATAAAAAATATAATACTAATTTACTTATTGAGAGAATCAATGTAAACATATTTTTACTAAAATAAGTGTTTACAGTTACATTCCACACACTACAGGTAACTGTAAAACCCACTAAATTACGGCAATTCGGTTATAATTTGGTCTATCATTAACTATTGCATTGTTGTACAAATGTTGACTCCGCAATAAATTAATAAGATCTTTGAGATTTGAGGTCATGTCTTCAGGCATAGTAAGACAAATTTCACTTTCCTATAGAAAGCGCGCTCTAATAGGTCAAAACTATCAAATCTTAAAGATACCGTCTCGTAAATCATGTTTTACCCAGTAGCTTCAATGACGTTTCCGGAAATCGCTGATAAATTTAGAGGATTTTTTTTATTTCCAGACACTGTCCATTAAGAATTCTTCCCTAAAGGTAAAAGTGTGAATAAATAAAAGTACACTGACATCCTTCGTCGCCTTGGGGATGCGTTCAGAAGGAAACTCCCCGAAAAATTGAGAACCAACATTTGGTTTCTCCTTCACGACAATGTTCCAACACACCTATCGGTTTTGTTCAAAGATTTCTTAGCAAAGAAAAAGGTGACCACACTGGAATATCCCCCCCCCCATTACCCTCCTGACTTGGCTACAGCTGAAGCTTATCTGCTCCCTCAACTGAAATCATCATTGAAGGGACGGGGTTTTTGTGATGCTACTGACATCATTAAGAATGCGACGAAAGAGCTGAAAAGGCTTTCGCAAAATGGCTTCCCGCTGTCACAAGCATATATTTACAGAAGGAGATTATTCTGAAGGAACTGTGGCTTAAATTAATGTACTGTTTTGTATTTCTCAGAATTAAAGTGATTCCAGGAAAAGTTTGAAGCTACGGCGTATACCAAAGGAAAAATGATGTACGCACTTATTTCAAACTTTTACGACGGATTGTATTGTAAGTGTTGTATGTATAATTTGTAGGTAACAATATAGGTAATGTACCTATAACGTAACATCGTGGCATGTTCGCATAACTAGTGTTGCCGCTGCAAAGCAAAAATGCGTCGCTTTTGCATTGCTGCGCTACACACTTCTATCAAGAACGCTTCTAGGGCGATTTTATGTCTCTGGCAACAATAAAACGTATTTAGGTCTACCTGCAGAAATCCAATATTTTATCTTAATTTTAACAAATTTTGAACTTTCTCGATAGATTTTCAAAGGAGTCTCCAATATCAAATTTCAAGGAAATCCTTCCAAAGGCGCTGATACGTGCATTTATACGTGTATGGGATTTCGATTAGGGACTGGATTGGGCTGGCCCAGGATAGAGACAGGTGACGGACGCTTGTGAGTGCGGTAATGAACCTTCGGGTTCCGTGAAATGCAGGGAATTTCTTGACTAGCTGCAAACCAGTTAGCTGCTCAAGAAGGACTCTGCACCATGGAGTAAGTATGGGATTTCGATTAATTTTTGTTTTGGAAGTCCAGGCTAAAAGTGTGGGGTAATTTTGAATCGCATGAATACAATACATCTTTCATTTACCTGAAGCTCAAGGCGTAAACTCTCAATGTTAGAAACGGCAAATGGTGGTACAAATGTTGAAAAGGGGCATAAAATATAGATTTACAGGGCACTACCTTTTAAAACAATTTTACCTAACCTGAATATTTAATTACATAAAATAAATTAAATTCACCTTTATGCAGAGCGGTTCGGCATGATTAACCCTGCAATAACTGTGTATCTTTAATCAACCAACATCAAATGATATTTCGAAACCTGATGTAACGTAACTGGAAAATACGTTTACATTACTGCAGTAAATCTTTGGGCTCTTATACACTAAATATGTTTACCGGCATTCCAGGTTCAAGTCCTGATACTGACCGGCGATTCAGGTTCAAACCCTGAACGGGCTCATGGAGACAAATTCCTTTGGCTGTAAATGACCTAACAGGGAACACAGCGGGAAGTGTGAGGGCTGTAAAGGCATTCAAAAGCTCGAGCGTGGACAACACATCCATCAACTGTCAAATTGTAGGAGTTTTACAGCTCTGTTTTTCTTAGTGAAACCCGAGACTTCTGTCACTTTGAGGACATCATTCAAATAGAAGGGGTGCCAGTGAGCGACCCCCCCCCTCCCCCCAAAATGTTCATTTAAGGTACGTTTGGAGTCTACTGACTTCAATTAGCCAGCCAATGAGATCTGACTTTCCAAAAGTTAAATTCGGCCTATGGGGTTTTCTAAATTTGAATTTCGATCAATAGGATCACTTCGGTACATAGAGGGGTATTTGGTTTGGAGAGTACAGAAGAAGCAAGCGAGGAACACTCTGTTTTAGACCGTTGGAGTCGCACGCAAGTAAATCTTGGTGCTGTGTTAAAATTTATAAATTTTCGACAATGCGTATTATACAAATAAATTATTGTAAGTCCGTGTGATTACTCAAAGTGCCGTGCATACACCTGATAATGTGTTATAATATTCCAACTTGTAATCCGAAAGTTAACTGACACAAATAAACATAAAACACCCAGAACTAAGTGGTGTGTTCGTTAAGTCAGCCAGTCGTAGCAGATCGTGGGCTTTGCAGGGATCTCCTACGTAGATTACCCTGAGATAAGACCTTCAGGCTAGCTGAGAAGAAACGGGAAGCTACATGCCCAAAACAAACACGGGAATAGCACGGTAGCAATACGTACTCAGGTATAAGTGATGCAAAAACTTTGCACAAATCTCAGACCAGGCAGTCGTGTATTACGTACAACGTGATTACACTCGACGGATCAAGCAGGCATATTACATTGGATTAACTAGGAAACTATTTAAAATCAATTACATATACGACTGACTGTAACGCAAGCACAAAACTGTTCCAAATGCAAGTGTTAAAATATTTACTTTTCTCCAGTCACATGCATTTGTTGAGTAATAATTTTAACATTCATGAGACGACGTTGCATGTCTCTGAGACAAAAAGTCTCCAACATTGTACAAAGAATAGAACAAAACTGTAGGCCAAGACCATGCGGATAATTTATGAGAATCATAAAAACTAAAGCAACCCAGACAAATATTGTCATAAGTGGGAACCTTTCGGGTTAAAGTCATTAATTCCACGCACGAGTATTACACACATGTCAAGGCCACTTCTGATGACAAATGTAGCAACTGTCCATGTAATTCTGATGCGTAAGACAAAACGCGGTGTTTCACCACTTGCTTTACGCAACTGTTAACCAGATATAACCTATTGTTTCCTTCATGCAGCAGTGCAGATGGCGAGACAACACGCTCGTTCGAGCAATACTCGATCACAAAGATACAAAACGTTTGTGTTGAAAATATTACGAGGAATACAAAGAATCCTTAATAGCTTTGCAAAGTAATTAAGTGTTGGTACATACCGGATGGCGAATAAAGGAAGCAAGATGTCCGCAAAAAGATATCAAGTGCTCTCAAAATAATATTTCAAATTATTCCTTCAATAAGGCACAAGCCTTTCTAACAAATTAATTACCTCTCTTGTAACACAACCCACACAATCAGCACCGTCACTGTACGTGACCGTGAGCCAAATCCATCCGCCTTCAATCTTCAAAAAATATTTTATTACAATCCTAAAGTTTTTTTATTCTTTGATTTTTGAAGAAGCTGACTGTCAAGAAAGGCAACAACGAAAATTTCGTGCATTCGTTTCTATCACATTCGAACATGTCCAGGACGTAAGGTTCCGCTCTCACCACCGTAAACGTACAGTTCAAAGAGAAAGGCACAACTCAAATAATTCGTCGTCAAATACTATTCTATATAATGTTCTACGTTCCCTACTTACAAAAAAATGTTTCCAAGTATTAGTTGTTTTTGTTATAGTAAAATATCACTTTCAATTCATACAGAACAAGTGATAAAATTATACAAAGACAGTTGATAGTGTCTATAAAAACCCATTCACAAACTAAATCGTACTATGAATATATAATAATTTATTAAGAAGCCAAGTACATAGTAATTAATAGCGTGCTGCTCGCTGTATTGTAGACAACCTTTCACTGTTCCATAAATTGTGTATTCTGACAGATTCTCAATGCGATATTTTATTTTCCTCCTCCTCCTCCTTCTTTTGAAAGAATGTGTCTTACGGTACCTTACATCTTCTTCTGTTACGTTGCATGCATCCGTTGTAACTGTATAGATGACGATACAAGAATGTAAAACTTGCAAGTCAGCAGAGATATACTCACATTGCTACAATGCATTTGGATGAGATTCAAAAGTTGACGACTCAATGAGCTAGAGTCAAGCTGGTATCATCGCAACAATATTTGTAATGCATACAACTAGAAAGCTTATGTCAATACATAATATTCCATTTTCACAGATCACTTAACAGCCCAGGCACCAGTAAAGATTATACAATGGGGAAGTGAAACTTAAAATAAGATTTTGTTGAGTTACGAGGCATTCCGGAGGAAGAGAAAACATCATCTTCATGACAATACTCAGACAATGCTGACCTCCAACAACTCCATGGAGCAGACTCATTCTTGAGAAACTAACAGTTCCTCAACCAGTCAAAAATTCACAGCAGGTTACGGAAACTTTATTATCATGATCATTAATATTATTATCCCTTTCACAAAATCCCGCTATTCGTCCCTATCCTCAACCAGATAAGCCCAGCCAAAGCACTTGCATCGTATTTGTTTAAGATGGGTATTAATATCATCACCCCCATCTACGCCAACATATTCTAAGTCGCCTTCTTACTTCATGCTTCCCCACCAAAATCTTGTACGCGTTCAGCGTTTACTGCATCCTGTGTAAAATAAAATTAAAAGCAGACACACAAATGTGAGACAGAGTTTTACCTAAGACAATATGATTTTATGTAGACCTATTAGTATTACCGACAAAATTCCCGTAGAAATTTCTGGGGAAAATTGTAAGGGTAACCTAAATAATTACAGAATTTAAAACACAAATCTCTTTAAGAAAATTACTGTGCATGTGTAAAATCTTTTGCACACAACAACACATTTCTTTAAAAACGCCTAACCTCTATAATAGTCCGATTAAATAGAATAAAGATTATGAAAATCTGTTCATTACCAATATAAAAAGAATCGCTTTTCAATCGCATCAAAAGCTTAAAAAGTTTTACCGTAAGTCTTCAATAATTTAATGAATTTCAAATAATCAATTTTTTTTCTCTATGGTGCAACAGCCAAAATCGGGCCTTTGGTCGCCGCAATATCGCGCGCGCACACACACACACATATCGAGTAGCACTCCTCCGGACGAATGATCAGCTCTCACATACACAGCACAAAACAAACACAAGAGACAACACATCCATGCAATCAGCGTGATTCGAATCCAGCCCAGCAATCGAGCAGCCGTAGACCAGATAAAAAACGTTTAATTAACAAAAACAGCCCAATTAACTACAATAACATGGACCTTAATTAAACATCACGTGTAAATTGCATCAAAGGCTGCCAGCTTCTCATCATCAATAGTAAAAAAGAAATCAGAAACAAACGAATTACAGGTTTTCTAAATGACAGAGGAATGACACAGCATTACACCAATCAAAGTCTATCGAACCCATGAAATCCTGACTGTGACGTCATTACTTTATATCGTTGTATCCCTATATCAGTGATCCACTCAAGAAGGAATGTGTATATTAAAAATGGAAACCGGTGTGGCTGTGACGTCACAAGTGTGTTTCAAACCAGGGTTATTACAATAGAAAAAGGGCATGCTAAATATGTCACCAAGGTCGCTATTTACATAGAACTTACTGGCAGGGTTTGTGGGAATCCACTCCTTGATTTAGGATATATCGCCTCCTTGCATGATTAAAAGTTCGACAACTCACCAAAACTTATTTAACATTACTGTAAAATGTTCCTTTGAAAAAATCACAATTGTTTTGGCTGAAGCCTATTGCAATGACCTCTCCAACTGTATCAGTGTGTTGGCTCCATATAGAATTGATCTAAATTTCACACAATTTCTCTTTGTTCTTTTCCGTGAGATTTTCGACATCCAGTTACCTCTTAATATCAGCAGCGAAACTCTTACTTGCCATGAATCTATTTACTTTGTTCGATCAAACTTCATGCGTGGGAGACCAAGCATTTTTATGAATATCAGTGCTATTACAATAGTTTGTACAGTGAACGCCGGATTTGACAAGACTACAAATTTCATTTTAGAAAGTAAGTGATAACATGCAGCGTCTGTGGTTAACAGGTTTACTTCGTTGTACGGGCTAAAAAGTTTCTGTAGTGCTTCTATTGGAAATACAGTCCCTGAACTCCCTCTGTGATTTTCGTTCTTAAATATTATTTCTTAATATCTTCACAACTCCCTACACCAATTCTTCATAGATAATGTCAGACAGTGTCCTAAGTAAGACCGAAAGAATCAACGCATTTACTCTGTTAACGGGCAATATATTCTGTCCAAATTTCTTAAATTAAATTTCACGTTCCCTGGAGCGAAAGTATATACAAAGGAACCGGAACCGAATCCCGTGCAGTTGCTCATTCTCAGTTCAATTACAAAACTTTCAACATCTCAGATTACCTAGCTTTGACCGACTAGAAAAGAACGCATCATATTGTGCGTGGAAGAGAGTGAGAACGGTCAAGCATGGGGCAGAATCGCGGTATTTGCCTGAAGAAACTCATGAACAGTATGAGAAATCTCATTCAGGCTAATCCGTCTTCGGGTTCACATTTATATTCGGAACCACCAGACGGCGAATTCTGATAGGACAAATCTTGCATATCATACGAGTAATCCGGGAATACAATAAAAGTGACCCTGCTACAGCCTACTAAAGTACCAGGTTACTATAAAAGAAATAGACACTTTCAACGTTATGTAGTATCAAAACCATTAGCGTAATGGACATACAATTTGCATAGTAGCGTAGAGGAAAGATGAAATATTTTTTCCAGGCATTCTTTCATGATGTCAGTGCCACGTCAACGCCCTTGACATCACTGAAGGAAAATGGCTGCTTCTGTGATGGAAAAGGCTTTGTGTGTGCTGGAATTAGCGAAGACGAACTCCGTTATTCTTGTACAGCGTCGTTTCAGAAGACGATATGGCAAACCTCCACCTACAAGGCAGTCTATCTACGACTGGAGCAAGAAATTTAAAGAAACTGGTTGTTTATGCATCACAAAAGCTGTTGCAAGTGTTGACGAGGATATGCTCAGGTCTGTTTGGACAGAATTAGACTATCGTATCGATATCTGTCGTGTGACAAAAGACTCACACATAGATAATTTGTAACTTCGTCACATAAACTAAAAACATGCACTACAAAACCATGTAAGTAGTATGAGGCTTATTCAGAAATTAAGTTCCCTTTTCGCTGTAAAAAAATCGAATAAGATTTCGTATAAAATTTTACTGTTATCAGATTTTACATTCTTCAAACTATTTTTCCACATATTCGCCGCCATTATTGAGGCACGTATCGTAGCGTGGCACAAGTTTTTGTATAACCTCCTCAAGGAATGCGGCCGCTGATAACCCAAATGACTACTGACAATGTCATAGAGTAGATTCCTTGAAATCCGAGGAAAGTGCAGTTACAGATCAGAAATTGTGAAACGTCTGTCTTCACGCACTCTTTCGTTGACCTTATGCACCAAATCATCATTCACCAAAAATGGATGCCCACTCCGCACCTCATCATGCACTATCACTCGTCCTTCATTGAACATCCGAACCCATTTCCTAACTATGCCATCACTCATCGCATTGTCACCACACGCTTGACAGATCTGGTGATGAATCTCACTGGTAGCACACTCCCAGTGTTCAAAAAATGAATTTAAAGACCTTACTTCACAGTCGGCGGCCCCTTCAATTGTATTAAACATGTTTAACGCACAGGAACAGACATAAACATAACACGAATTTCACGAAATGGCGTCTGTGGCTTCTCAATTGGTAGAGGAAATCACTGCACATGCGCAAAGTGACAGTCTCGAGGATGTGCGAGAGATATGCGCAGACGGTACTTACTTTCCGAATAACCTACGTATTTTGGCTAAATCATTAATTATTTCGTTTCAATACAACACTGAAAGTGTCTATTTCTTTCATAGTAACCCAGTATTTTGAAAGCAAATTCTTCAGTTTGTTCTTTTAAATTTTGTTTTCCTTTATTTCTCTCTTCTCTATTTTAATTTATTTCAAAATACTGGCAAAATAATGCGTATATTTTATCCATCACCTACTTATCAATAGAAGTAATAATAGCAGTAGCAGTATTAACAGCATCAACAATATTAGCAACAGCAGTATTAGCAGTGTACAAACACTAGTAGTTGTTATAGAGATGGCAGTGTTAGTGGAACTGTTCGGTAAGGCACGTTGGTGAAATAAATAGAGTATCTCCAATTGGTAGCTTGTAGGAACGTTGTTTGAAGTCGCTGTTCACCGCAAATGTTCACTGGATACGATATAAGGAACATCCGATTATGAATCAAGTCACGATGGTCGTGCATCCAGTCTGTATAAGAGTTTCGTAACCTACGGGTAAATGTCTTCGCGTGCAACCGTTTACACGGATGCAACTTTAAGTAATTCATTTCAAGTGTGCAAATTGCCTTGCTCATTTCATTTCTGCCACATACCATCTACCTACCAAACCAGCAAAATATTATATGTTTCATACTTTTATATAACCCCAAAGGAAAATTCTGCCATTTCATGATGACAAGTACCAACAAACACATCAACGTTTACAGGGTACGTAACATGTTTATTACATTTACCACAGCCTTATTTTCCAAAGTCTGCATTTCACGTTTCAGTTCTATATCTGTTTGGATGTTTCAAATGACATAATACCACCAGGAAACTATTGTTTTGTACTAAAGTGATGTAATTGTAAATATACATAGGTCACAACTTTGAAATTTCTCACTTTAATTATACCAACTAATGCACTTATATAAAAATTTCACACTAAAACACTTAAAATTGCTCCAACATGTTTCGATCCTAAGATCATCTTCAGGGAGCCATATTGTTCCTTGCTAAAGTCACATATTAAAACCACTCACTAGTTAATTTCCTCATATTAACAGGGTGCTATGGCAGCATGCAAGTGTTTTAGTGTGAAATTTTTATATAAGTGCATTATTTGGTATAATTAAAGTGACTCTACGAAGTGCACGGTGCAACAATAAAGATGATTTTAAATTTCTATTGTTAAAATAAAAATTGTGAATTTTACAGAAGTTAACATATTAGACAAAAACTAATTATTGAAGACAAAGTAATTATACAAACAAAATAATGTAACTATTTGCAATGTAGTCTGTCGTACACAAATAATACTGAAATATAAGTCAGAACGTTTTCAGCGGTTTATATACTTCGAATAATTCGATGCACATACAAAACAATTAATAAAGGAACATTTTTGAAAGTACATAATGGCGGTACCAACGATCTTACACCGATATGAGAATTGAATATCAATGAAAATAGAATGATATATGAGTGTAAAGAACGAAGACAAATTTACTGAAATCACTTTCAAAATATGTGTTATGACCACAAACCAAAAAGCATATAAAATAATAGAAGAGCTAAATACACTAACTGTAAGTGGAATTATTGTATTTTATACACGAAGGAAGACACATCACGCGTTAGGAGTGAACGACACAAGCATACCGAAGCTACTGTATGAAAACATCAGGACTGGCAGAAGAAACATAGGTCCACCAAGGGAAAAAATGGATTGACCAACAACCATGATGATCGAGAATCCTAGAACAGCTGTTTCTGCTGCTGGAGGTCATGGGGTGTTAGGAACTGAAGGTGACAAGTGGAATCAAGTAGCTTAAAGCAAAGTCAAATGGCCGCAATGGAATGCGTAGTTTCTATCATTCAGTAAACCCATTCAGATTGCGGATGAACCTTCGACGTAACACTCTTTCAATCTCATACAAAATCCCTCACCATTTCACATACCCCCTTCATTATGTGTCTTGTCGAAGCACCTCTTTTAAAGATTTCAGTAGAAAACGTACATGTAACGACATGTGTTTTTTTTTGTGAAAGAAGGAACAAAACCCTTTGTTCTGTAACAAAAGACCATTTCATTATCCGAAGTGTTTGGCGGGTTCTAAGACGAAATTTGATGTTCTCAGGACGGTGATGTCTCCAGAAAGTTGTCACACATCTATCAAACAATGCTGAGTCACCTCTTAGAAAGTAGATTATCATCAACTTCTGAGGAGCTCTTAAAAATCATCCATCAATAAATTTCCATTAAATGTGTTTCTTTATTTTCTTCCTTAAAATTGACATTTTCAGAGTTTTCTTTAAAAATTGTTCTTTATTGGTCGTCATTCTTCTTGAATGGCCTGCCCTTATTCCGACTTGATTCATGTACACCTTGGGTTTCGAGACACCATGTCGACAACGTATCCGAGGTATTCGGTACCTGAACCCTAAAGACAGAAAATTTCATTTTTACCGCCGTGTAAACCCCCCAAGTGTCTGGTAAATATCTGCATCCATGTTTTAAAATAAACAATGTTTAATAACTTCCTCTGTGAGTTATGCAATACAACTGACCTTGACTGACTAACACAGCCTAGTCTGACGATGTAAAAACCTGTGTAGTTTTTAGACGATCGAATGAGGTTGAGAGGCGTATATATATTATCAATATAAAAGGATATAAAAGGAGGTGTTCGTCACTACCGTGGCATTTGCTTAGAGAGGGTAAAAAAACCACAGTAAGGACATCTGAGAGCTCTGTCGTGACTGGAACAGGGTGGCTTCTAGAGTCATGCCTGAATCTTTATTCCTGCAGCTGTCAAATCTTACTGTAGGGTAAAGCGTTTCTGTAAAATGTACGAACACATTAACCCATTCAAACGCTCTGTTTTGCATCAGTTTTTCGTTATATTACAGGATATTTACGTAGGATACACGGTCATATTTCCACACTGCGTAACGCATTGTTTGAGACAGTCTACTACGATTCATCATCCGGTAGGACATTCTCTCGGTATGCAAATATACTTGGCACTGGTATCACTGGCATATAAAATAAATTACCTTACAGCGGCTCCTTTTATCTGATACCGGCCCAAACACAACCGCACACAGAGCGGCTCCTTTTATCTGATACCGGCCCATACACAACTGCACACAGAGCGGCTTCTTCAACCTGCTCGTTGTGTGCTATATGAAGAATATAACGTGCGATTCCTTATATAGAAAGATTACGTACTGTAGGTGTGGTATTACTTGCAGTAGTTCAGTGCAGTATTAAATCTTCCGTACAAGGAGGCAGGCCTATTTCATCTACTACTGTACCAATACCAAGTGTGCCAATTCTTCGACCAACGAGTCGCAGCGTGTCCAAGTGATTCGAAGTGGAATATGCCGTAAAATTAAAAGTAAAATATTATGACTTAGTTGAAAGTTGGACACGGAAACGTAGGAAAGTTAACATTAATATTACTCACTGTGTCACAATTTAAGGACGTGGACCAAGAAACTGACAAACCGCATTTCATAAAAAATGCGATCCCTGCATTACCGACCACCTTTGAGGCAAGTGGCATTTGTAAATACAAACAATTTTTGTGTTCAAAGGAAGGCAGAAATACCGCGTAAGTCCGTAATTCGTTCGAAGCAACATTGCGAAGAATATAAAGAAAGCACCATAAGAAGCCTAAAGAGAATTTTACGCTATATATGCCGTGAATTTTCTTACACTCAGTACATATATATATATATAATCTTATCATAACAGTTTTGATAAACAGTAGGATGTAAAATTTCCGAATATTTTTCCGCGTGAGAGTCGTAGAAGGCTTTTTGCAAGGCAGTATATTGTGCATAAAGATATTTAAAATAAATATTTCAACAGAGAACAACAAAGTCCAAGAAATCCCAAGGTAGTCTCGAAGCTTTGTGATTTAAGGCCTCATTAGACCTAAGTCCACAAAATAAAGCTATCCTTGAAAAGCTGTTTGTCCTTCAGCTGGCCAAGAAATATTTACCTTCGAAGGACGACGACAACGATTGTGCACTCTACACAATTTCCCACAACAGGACCCCAGAAGGAGCCAGTCTGTATGCTTTTAAGATCCCCTTTTATCTTTCCGTGTATAATATGCTTATATCTCACATGCTGTCTCCTCGATTCGGGTCTCCGGGAAAACCCTCCACAGAATTCTCATATGCCGAATGTGTGCCGAATCGAATAATTAACTCATAACCCTCTGTTCGGCCTTTCTATGGCTGCGCAACCGTTCAGAATGGTTGGGTTTGCTTATAAAAACATTCAGAGTTTTAGGTTTAAATTTCTTAATCATACGTACTAAAGTTGCTTTCACCGACATTACAAACAATGTGAATGCTAAGGGAAAAACATATTACTGATAATGCAGTAGAACTCGGTTACAGCGGCAAGAAAAAGGCTGAATGATTTGTGTAGTTATAAACGGATGTCGTTCGAATTGAAGAGTGTGGTAACTACGAAGGAAAATTATCTAACGCCAAAACAGAGGCGTGTAGGCATATATTTTAAAAACTTTACAATGCGGTTTATTTTTTATTTAAATTATAATTAATATTCATAAAGATAAAAAAAACTACTGTACTGTAACTGTAAATTTTCAAGGAGGGGGACAGTGAAAGATTCGTTAAATTAATTAGCCCCACAAATGTCGCATGAACTGATATCTTTAGAACCGAGTTTGACGGTACAATTCGTTTGACAACTACATGAGTTTCCCTTTCCTGCAGATCCTGTAATTCGACTTCCGCCGCCAACGAATATTCGAGACCCCACAAAACAAGTCTGTGGATATGATAGGCAATATAAGCTATGTTAAAATTTGGGACTTTTTTTTTTAAATTCGAAGGACATTATCTGCTTTTGACCAAATGCCGGAATAATCGATAGAGTTACGTTCGTGTGGCTACGATATATTAGGGCCGCAATTCGTATTACTTGTACATCAAACTCTATTTAGACGCAAAGGGGAGCAAACATTGATCTAACCCAAGGACACTTACCGAAATGCAGGATATGGAGCGCCTTTCTTCCCTTCATCCATAAAATAAATATTTTACAAAACTTCATAATCCACCTAACATAGAAAATGGTCGAGCAACTGCCTTCATTTTAAAAGCGCAATTTATTCAAACATTTTGTCGTAGAAATAAACTAAGAGCATTCAGCATCATGTCTTTTACAAAAAGAAGAGCGTCGAATAAAACCAAATCACACAAAATCGCACCAAACTATGGCCATCCCAGCATTATCAAATAGCAATGGAATAAGGGCAGTGACAAGCCTAACACAAAAAAGAATAGAAACTGCAAAGATGAAGTTTCACAAAATGTACATGTACAAAAATCATCAAAATAGAAACACAATGTTAGAAAACAACTGAATGCATTGTATTTAAAAAAGAAAATCAGTAATAACAGAAATAATTAGAAACGTTTTGGGCGAAGCTTCGAAATTTTGATGTTTTGCTGACCGTGCATCTCAGTACAATCTTAGTAACTGAACAATTTAATGCACAAATTCTTCTTTTATAATACGTTTATTATAAAACAAGAATTTGTGTATTAAGTTAGTCAATTTCTAAGAAGCTTGGAAACTCGACGCGTACCTAAAGAAAGAAGAATCACAGGATGCCAGAAGCTGCAGTGTAGGGATCAACGCACACGTACTAAGGGAACGAAGGAGGGGCATGCAGACCCTAACCCTGACGTTGATTGCTACGGGTTATCTGTAACTGTGCGTAAGAAAGCTGTGTTTGATTTTTCTAAATGCACGTTGTTATTCAAAGCATTACTCAAATTAGCATATAAAATTACCCACTTTATTTTAAATACAGCCTGTAGTCCGAAATCTTGCTGTATGCAATATGTCGGTGGTCCCACTTTGGAATAAACTAGACACGCTCAAAAGTAAAATTACAGTATGAGCAAAGAAATTCACAATTCAAAAACGTAGTATAACTTGCTGTTCGAGAACAGGCGATGAGGGAGACATATGGACTTCAGATATATGAAGTAACGTGAGAATGGAATAAGTTACATATCGAGGAGCTTAATGATTGTACGCCTTGCCTTATATTAGAGAAATCAAATCTAAGTTGATGTAAATGACGAAGCATGCGGCAAGGATACAGAACAGAAATGCATACAAAATTGTGGTGCGGAAATCTGAAGAAAAGAGAACACTCGCAAGACTTAGCCGTAGATGGGAGGTAATATTAAAATGGGTCTTAAAGAGGTGAAGTAAGGAGGGTTGAACTCGATTAATATGGAATAGGATAGAGACAATTGGCGGGCTCTTGTGAGCATGGTTATTTCTTTAGTGGCTTCTCCAAAGACTCTCCTACACGTTGTTGAATGCATAACGCAACAATGCAGCAAGTTCGCGTAATATTCTTACTTCCCCGACTATTCTAACAGTCTTATGCTATTTCACTACAAGAACAGGCATTTATGGCGATTCAATGTCGCCGGCAACAATAAACGTACTGAGGTCTTCATTCGAAGTGCCCGAAATTTTGCATCATTTTAATAAAAGTTTGGTTTTCTCGACAAATTTTTATAAAAGTCCCCGGTGCTAAATTGCACGGAAATCCGT
>Ga0136643_10005608_pt1 | contig 17757 bp, 8 predicted proteins | sample TergutLab28metaG_FD_96883 | JGI IMG/M metagenome (GOLD analysis project Ga0136643, IMG submission 96883) | Labiotermes labralis P1 segment gut microbial communities from Petit-Saut dam, French Guiana - Lab288 P1 (version 3) (version 3) | ecosystem: Host-associated > Arthropoda: Insects >... | reverse complement strand
CCCAACATCCTTAACCCCATGCACGTTGAATAGCTGGGAGAAATAGTTCCTCCACCTAGCCACAATACTGTGGGAGTCTGCAACCAAGTCGCCTTTCTCATCCTTTACTATATTACATCTAGGTTGGTACCCCTTTGTAAAGTCACTGATGCCCCTATACAAGTCCCTAATGTTTTGGCTCTTACTGTTAGTTTCAAGTTCCTCAATTTTAGCTCTCAGATATGCCTTCTGTTTGTTCCTGAAATTTTTTTAATGCTTACATAAATTTCTTTATTGGTTAATATCCTCCAGTTTTCTTTTTCATTATCATATACTGGGCCTAAAATTCTTCTATACAATTTCAAAAATGTTCAGTTGCTTTCTGTCTCTCCTTGTTAGTGTCCAAGTTTCTGATGCATATTTTAACAGTAGTATATATAATAATATTTAATTGGAAAAGTCCATTTAAAACAGAGGTGTTGAAGAGTCTAAGCATATCTTACTGTACAAATATGAAGTTAAAATGTAACATGTTTATTGCAGGTCATGAATTTCCAAGTTTTCTTTTTCTTTTTCCTCTCCACAGGCACTAAATCAATGTACTGATTGAGATGTTTCTGGTTGCTGTCTCGCTTGTATAATTGTATTCTGAATTAAGTGCTCTCACAGCAAATAATCAATTTTGATTTTCAGTCAAACTTTTCTGTTGGCCGGCTGCCACACAATTGCCGCAAAGTATACATGTTGGACTTTGGACTGGCTCGACAGTATACGACAGCTACAGGAGAGGTGCGTGCCCCTCGTGCTGCAGCTGGCTTCAGAGGCACTGTGCGTTATGCCTCCATTAATGCCCACAAGAACAAGGTTAGCATTCTGCTGCTTTCATTATAATTTCTCCATGCAGTTTTATAATTCAATATTAACGTGACATACGCAGTTTTGTACCAAATATTTTTCATCTTTAAGAATACTGTTTGTTTATATTCTGTTGACATAAATTTTGTTCTTATGTTCATTGGACCATGCATCATCTTGATAGTTGAATAAAGAGAGACCAACTTGATGTCACTTGCTTTATTATTTCATTATTTACTGCTCAACAAGTTTTGGATGTTAATACATCCATCCTCAGGACCTTGCAACTTATTTGATGAGTTATTTCATGGGTTGTATTGTTCTGTAAGGATAGAGGTTGATGCATTAGCGTACTTATTTAGTGGCGAGTGTTTAGTCGTGACGTGTGTGGTCATTTGAGAAAGCGTGTTTCTGCAAATGTTGGCTGGTGCGGTGTCTTATGGTTATTGAGTTTTCTTTGTGTGTGTGTGGTATGTTTTTGATAATGCAAGTATATGTTAGTGACATCAAGTTGGTCTCTCTTTATTCAACTATAAATTTTGTTCATTTTTGGATTGTGAATGAATCAAATTTCTTAATGGTGTGTGTCATGCCTTGTATATCTGTATTGTTCAGTTAAGTTGAAATGGGCTGAACTTGTGGCGCACAGTGATAAAATAAGAAATATTTACACACATACCTGCAGAAATTTGTTCGATAGACTTTATATTGAAATGTCACGATATTTGTATTATAACAAATCTTCAGAAAATCTTTGTGATATTGCACAGTGGTATGAACATTGAAGATCAAGTCTTCTGGCATATTATGTGGTGACAACTGTTAAATATTTGCTTATATTTAGAGTGACTATAGTGCCTTTATCTTCAGTGTCAGTCAGGTGTAGCTATTCATCTCAGATTGCTTGACTGTTTACCATTCAACATAATGTAACATTTTAGAAGACTTGAATCTTTAGTTTTACCGCTGTGAGAAACACAAGTGTTTTAGAGTAAACATTTTCAGGGCAGGGTTGATAGGCGGGGCTGCTGTGGTAACAAGGATGAACCGTGCATTGCTTGGTTCTTAGGTACTCAACTAGACCATTCTGAAAATACCATATACCGTTATATTAGGTAGTTAATTGTTCTTTTGTGTGTACGTATTGTTAATTATTGTTATTTATTTCAGATTTAAAGTGTTAGTTGTGTTTTACTGGAATGGAACCCTTTTCATAACTCAGAAATATAGATTGCCAGGCTTTGAATTTGTAATTCTTCCTTACAAGTGTTTCTTGTTCAATTTTTTCTTAACAGTTACCTCTAGAGTAATGATTATTTAAGAGTTACATGTAATAATTGGTTATAAGTTGAGTCAGCTATGATTTATACTGCTACAGGAAATGGGTCGTCATGATGACCTGTGGTCGCTTTTCTACATGTTGGTAGAATTTGTGAATGGACAACTGCCATGGAGGAAAATCAAAGACAAGGAACAGGCAAGTAAAATGTAAAATAGAGGAATGATTCAGCAACATCATGCTTCCTGTACACATTCTACTAACATGTTCCTCTGGATTGCAGGTTGGCCTAATGAAAGAGAAGTATGACCATCGGTTACTGTTGAAACACCTGCCATCAGACTTACGACAGTTCCTGGATCACATACAGTCACTAGAATATGCAGACAAGCCTGATTATGCTGTAAGTGGGTAATACCATGGGTAGACTGATGTCAGAGTCACTTGCATATTATTTGGAATTTTACATTCTTTAACATGTCAACTGACAGTTTTGACCGAATGTAGTTTTGGTTGCATTAAGACAGAATTGATTAGAAACACCATCTGAGGTACAAAGTATAGGGTTTAGCCTATTTTTTGTACAAATTGTGAGTCAAATATATTTTTATTCAATTAATTATGTTTAGTGATATTTTTTAAATTAATAACACACCATCCTACCAAGGATTGTTACAGAAACAATTTTACATTTCATAATTGGATGTTATTAGAATTGTTACTGACTTAGCATTCCTATGACATATTTTTAAAATGTCAAGTGCCATAATATAATTATGTAAATATTAAATGTTAGAACAGTGAGAACTCTGTAACAGAGACATCACTCTCCTTTTCTTGTTCCCCTTAGGTTTATCTCCAGCATGTACATTACACTTCCCTAGCTGTCATTATTAATACATAAGGGTAATAGTTAGTTGTAAAAAGTGTAAAAGTACAGCAAAGTTGTATTCTGTACCACACTCAGTGTATAAATAGCTACTAAGTGAGACAGGGAGCCAGATGTGGCCTCCTGTGTATTAACTATGCAAGTGCAACCATGAATGAGCAAGGAAAACTGTGATGCTCAAGCACTGACAGAGTAGTTCATTCGTGAATAAGCAAAACCGCTATGGGCCTAAGTACAAATGAAACAGGTCTGGTGTATCATATTTGAAGGGTTGAACGAACAGTCATACACATTTTTTGTATAATTTGACTGTACTTTTCAGATGCTGATTGGCTTGTTTGAGCGCTGCATGAAGCGTCGAGGAGTTAAAGAATTAGACCCCTATGACTGGGAAAAAGTGCCGAATGTAACTTCCATAACAGACAATGCAGTACCTCCTGCAGCAACCACTTCACCTGCCATACTCAGTCGACCAGCAACGGGTATCCTGGGAGCTACTCGGATAACAGACAATCTGATGGAAGACAACCTCATCACAAGTCTTGACAACAACCAAGAGAACATTGAGCCAGACAACAGGCGGGAACTTGAGGTTAGATGGGTGTTGCAACTGTCTCTTATTCCTGCAACAGTTTTTGGATTATTTTTTATTTGTGGATTAAAAATTCAAGAACAGCTGAAGGCATAAATGGTCATTTTGTCCTTCACCACCACATATGTGATGCTGAAATACATCTAGTCTCCAGCAAGGAATACAGAGTCTTGTTTTTCCCCTCAGAATTAAGGATGGCCAGATTGTGTGGCTGGCCATTTATTTCTGTGTAGAGTTGTGCTTAAGAATGCATGTAACCCTAGCTCTGCTTCCACTCTCTACCTTCGTGACTTAGATGTAGGTACAGGTTAAACCTCTCCGTTTACTACTTTCATTGTTACTCCGTGCATGTTGTCGAGTCACTCAATTGTTATACCAACTAATGCACTTATATAAAATTTACACATTAAAACACTAAAACTACTCCAACATGTTTCGGTCCTAAGACCATCATCAGGGAGCTGTATTTCTTTGCCTTGCTAAAGTCACATTAAAAAGCCACATTAAAACCAGTCATAAATTAACTTCGTTGTACTAGTAGGGTATTGTGGCAGCATGCCTGTAATATAAATTATACCAAGTAAGTATCGTCAATTAAATACTAGAATAAACTTTGTATGCAAATAATTAGGCTTGTTGGACTGATGTGAGTTTTATGCTTACCATGTTGTGTAATGTTATGTTGCAAAGCACAGAATGCACATCCATAGCAGTGCACTCTTCGCAACATAACATTACACAACATGACATGCTGCCACAATACCCTACTAGTACAACGAAGTTAATTTATGATTGGTTTTAATGTGGCTTTTAATGTGACTTTAGCTTGGCAAAGAAATACAGCTCCCTGATGATGGTCTTAGGGCCGAAACATGTGGGAGCAGTTTTAGTGTTTTAATGTGTAAATTTTATATAAGTGCATTAGTTGGCATAATAATTAAGTGACTCTCCGTTTACCTTCTGTAGATTGGTTCACCAATACTGTATTAGCAGTGCTGCTTTTGACCTCTTAGTTTTTCCAGTACACCTCAGCAGTGGAATTTTATTACTGCTGTTTCAGGTACTCAGAGTAATGCAAATGTTATTTTTGATCCCGTAAAATACCATGTTTCATTGTATTTCATACAGCAAGAATGCAGTGATATACTTCAGTTGTTATCCAAGAAAGCTTACCATAGTGCAACTTGGTAGATGCTGCAGCTGTTCTGAAGTATGTCATATTTCTATGAATTCAAGAGTGAAATGAACAGTAAACTTGTGGACAATCAATACTGGAGATGGTTATTAATTTTTTGTGTGGTGGGAAAATGCAGCTGCAGTTGCACCCACTGTTCATGACACAGTTTATATATGAATAAAATAGGAAGCAGTGTTGAAATTGTGTGGACAGGAGGAAAGCTAAGTGCTCAAGGAAATACCTATCCCTGTACCACTTTATGCACCACAAATCCCACGTGAAATGCCCATGATCCTCTGTGTTAAGAAGACGGCAGCTAAGCACATGAACTGTGATATAGTCACAGAGTTGACAAAAATTATATGTGGATTGTAATTGTTTTTGTGTTTGTCTGAAATGCATATGTGAAAGGGAGATGTTCTGTCAGTTATTTTGTAAATTTGCCATGGATTGAACACCTGCTGGCAGATGAGGAGTATTAACTTGGTAAAGATAAAGGTAAAATGCACCCTTGTACAGGCACTGAGGCTCTGTACAGGCCGTATGGCCCAAAGGGGAAGTAGAGGTATAGCTCTACTCTTTCTGGACCATGGCACTAGAAGGGGATGAGGGGTCAGCATCATGCCCTGGCCACTCTTTACCACCCTGGAAAGACCCAGTACCAATTTTACAGAAGGCTGGGTGGGCCCCAGGGCCGGTCTGGACAGGTGTGTAAAATCTTGCCCCCACCGGGATTCAATCCACTGACCGTCCAGCCCGTAGCCAGTCGCTATACCGACTGCGCTACCCGGTCCACGGCATTAACTTGGAAGGGTGGTTGTATAGAGAGATGCCTCTGAAATTACATATGATTTGTAAGACTTTCACAAGTCTAACTCAGGTGGGAATTTTACTTAAGACTTCAAACCATTTAAAGATGGAGTGAGCTACGTAACCATTTTGTCTATATTTAGTCTTATTTCTCATGGCTTTGTAGTTACTGTATGGTGTTTGAATCCGGAGTTAACATGGAGCAGCACATGTAGTGTGTCTGAAAAAATGGGAAAGTTATGAAGGAATGTAGTTGAAAGGTCACATGAGATATTTGGGCTTGATGGAAGGATAATATTAGAATTGGTCTTGTGGTTATATTAGAATTGGTCTTGTGGTAATACATTATATTACAAAGACATGAACTGGTTCAAACTGCCTTAAGACAGATCCAGATTATGGGCTTCTGTGGTGATGTTGTTGAACTTTTGTGTCCTACAGAAATGTTGAATTTCTTGAAGAGTAGACTAATGTTAAGATTTTCATTAGTGTGTTGAGACATAGTGTTTTTATTTTTTTCGGTGACACAGCGCAGTGGTGGGTTGGTTTGCCAATGTTTGGGAAAGTTTAGCAATCATAATCTTCAGAACCACCATTACACAGAATCATCACACCAAAAGTAAAAACACAAGACTTTACCCAATTGGCTACATAGGGATTATCTCGTATTTGGAAGGAAACTGATTTAGTGTGTACTTGCAGGCACAGCTTGACTATGAGAGTGGTTATCGAAGACGACGTCATAACCTGCACCAAGAAACAACATCACCACTGGTCACTGAGACAAATCGTGACCGAGGTGACAAGCTAGTTATAGACAAGAACTGCAATGCTACCCTGGCTGCTACACAAGCCTCAAACCAGCCGCTGGACACGAACACGCAGCTGTTGCAAGGTGAATCCTTGTGTGCAGGTAGTCACAAAACTGTAGGATCTCCTAAAGTTGTCATTTTTTCGACATTCATACATCATGCAAAAGGAACGTTTATATGTCATTTGCAGCTTGAACACTGTATAGAGTAACTGCATCTTACCATTTAGAAGTGGAATTTTTGATGCTGTGAGTGAAATCTATGAAGACATTCCATGCTATTTCCTTGCAAGTAGAAGTAAATTTGGTGCTGTGTGCAGTTGTCCAGTCTTGTGAAAAAGACTGTTTGTGTTTTTAAAATACAATAGGTATAAATGTAAAGGATTATGAACTTGTGGAAGTCAAATAGCATCCAAATTTGACAAGACAAGAATGGGAATTAACAAATGCAAGTTGAAAAAAAAAACAGAAATAAAAGTATAATACAGTCTCTGTTCATTCTGTACATGTTACTGTTTGAAGAGGGAGGATAACTTGATTACTGGTGGTTTTCTGTTTAGGAAATACTATAATCTGTTCTAATTTTTGTGCCTTGAAGCCCTCTTCTCATAAGATCTATGTCTTGTCTGGTTTTATTTTGACACACTTCTGGCTAAGGTAGGCTCAAGTTTTTACCAGAAACAACTTATACACACACACACATGTGTATGTTCACGTGTAAACAGTCTAGAATTGTCAGTTGCACTTTTCACAACTGTGGCAACACCAAGGCTTCCCACATGTGAAAGGTCACTCACCTAAAGATACAACACTTCCTGCTAGTCTTAAAGGCTATGCAAAAAAGTAGCACTGTTTTGGTATTCATTTTTTTAATGTTATCAAAGTTGCCTTTTTAAATATGTTCAGGAATTAGACACTTCAGTTGTGCCATTGTTGGCCTAATTTTCCCTCTACCGACTGGGGTAACACTGAAAACTCTTTGATCATTTCAGTTACGTGCGATCGGTCTAATTGATTCAGGCAATTTGTGGCAGTATTTTTATCATCAAATTAATCAGTTTTTGCTACTATGAATGTTGAAAATTAGTAGCGACTGACAGTCACTACATCAATTGAGCTGTTTGGTAACATTTCTGAGTGCCAAAACGCACTGGCATTTTACCAGTTCTAATAAATGAAAACGATTTTAAATTAAACTGGAATATTTCATTTTGAGTGACATCAGTTACACACTATGTTATTTATCTGCAAATGGCTGCAACATTTTGTAACCTTTTTTTTTAAAATTTTTTTGTGATAAATCACTGAGCAAATGATTCATTGTCACCTGGTGTTAATTATAACTTCACCATACAGTTTTCAACTGAAATTAATTTCATGGTAAAAGTGTACATTTCATTCTATTTTTCAGCATTCTGTCAAACCCTAAGATGTTTGGTAGTCTTTTGTTTTAGTTAAGTGCCACACTATCAGTATGTATGAGGAAGTGGATTTGCAGGTATAGCTGAACACATTCTTAAATTTAGCTATAGATGGAGGTGGGAAATAAGAGTCATGGCTAGCTGCTTTACCCCTGGAAATAAAGGTGGGAGCATCAGCTTCATATCTAGTTGGAACGTACTATAGAAGAGAAGAATATCTTCCCATATTGGGAATTGAACTGCAGTGATCCAACCCACAGCTTAGTCATGTTAATGTCTGAGCTGTCACAGTCTTTATGTACCAGACACTGAGTTTTTTAATGTTAATTCCAAGTTTAAATATTTTAGTGGATCTTATTAGAAAATTGAGAATATTGTCAGAGGATATGAAACTTCCTTTTTGCAAATGATCTTTACTCTGAAAGGCACCTTTGATTCTAGGGAGTGTCAGTTCAGAGATATACTATAGTTTTTTCTGACAAATGTACAACCACAGTGCTGTGTATTGAACAAACCCAAAATAGGGTCATATAATGTTAAACTTTGCTCTTAGCCATGTTGAAACTTTTGGATCAATTGTGAACCTTTTGGATTAATTGTGATAGTCAGGTTTTGGAGGGTTGTCTGACTGAACTTCCTGTCACCAGGTTCACCAAAGAAGCAGCAGGTTGCACAGCGTCGAGCAGTTTCAATGGCAGGTGTTGAACCCACAGCAGAGACGCATCCACACCTCCATCAACATCACACACCTACATCTGTTGCTCCTGTGACTGATAAAGGAGTGGATTATGAAGGTGATGCAGTGATGGCATCTGCTCGCAGTAATTCAGACACACAGCAACATCAGCATGCTGCCAAGAAGATGTTTGGCACAGCTGGAAGCACACCTATATCTGTTACAAATCAGAACCAGCAACAGGGACGAAAATCAGGGACCACATTTGGTCGGCTGCGTGTTGTTACAGCTCCTGCAACCTGTGTTCAGGATCTGCAGGTAACGTGTGAAGAAGTATGGATTTACAAATATACAAATACAAATACTGGTTCCACTGTATTTAAATGTGGCTGCCAGCCCAATAATGTGTAGACTCTTCCTTTTTTTAGATAATGAAGTGAGCTATTTAAAGCAAAGTTAAAAATACATAAATAGAGTTCATGAACTTGAAGAGGAATAATTCAGGACATTTGCTATGTGTTCAGAACATATGACATAGATTTTATGACCTCTGTTCGAAAGAGACTGTTAATTTCCAGTGAGGTTTTTCTTGCAGGGTAAACTAATTGGTGAGCTGGAGCACCAGGGAGATGAGATTGGCGAGGATGACAAAGAACGGATTACTGCACCACATGATCCCAATAACCCTGAGCTACCCAGCCCCCGAATTCGTGAGGCCACAACAGAGCCTGATGGATCTTACTACTCATATGAGGCAGCTAAAGCAGGTAGGAAAACCAATTTAAAAAGTTGTGTTGATGCAGATATCAGTTACTGAGTAAAAGGCTATACACAAAATATCACACAGTGTAGGAGAAACAAAACTGGTCCTGATTGCCTGCATGCAGGATTATAAAATTAATAAATTGTTTTGACTTTGTAGTTTAAAATGCCATGTGGCTTGTATTTATGATATAATTTGTACAATTACACCAACTTAAGCCTTTTCTACATCTACTGTGGACACATTTGTGCCTTTAAGCAACCCTACTCAGTGTCAGTAATATTCTATTTATGAATGTTCTGACAGTATTGATGTTACCATATGGATATCGACAAAAGGAAATGTGTATGTTCAATATTCCTAATTATTCTGAATACAGTTTTTTAATATGTGGACCCAGAATGAACGTCTGGGTTCCATGAAATCTGTGGAATTGTTTGACTGTCTGTGGAACTATTAGCCTCTGAAAATTGAAATTAAGTAATGTGCAAATCAGTCAGTTCTCTTGTTGCAATATGCTTTGAGATAGAAGGCATCATCATCAATTTCCTCACTTTCTATCTTGTAGCATTATCCAAATTTGTTTTTTCTTTATGTCCATTCTTGCTTGAGCTGTACAGCACATCCATCTTGAGTTTCTATTGAGTTTACAGACTGTAAGTGTTAAAGTTCTTATCCACAGCTACGCTTCATTCTGCTGAATGTTTTATCAGCACACTGCCAGCTGATTCAGTACAACTCTGTTTTCTTCAGACTATATGTGACAGATTTAAAACAGATTTGAGACAGGTGGATAATGGATTTCAGTAACAGCATTCCAAAGCAATAGAACTAATAGAATTGGAATATAGTATAAAAACATCATTTACGCTGCTAGTACTGGTCTTCAGTATGTATTTGTGCACACAGTGATAATCAGTGTTATGTTTTGCCAGTACAATATTTAGATGTTTCTATAAAATAGTTTTTCTGGTAGCTGTTTGATGTGAAGTTATGAACACTATTTTTCCCTGTGACCATTTGTTCATTGTTTTGTGTCTTGCAGCAGAAGACATTTTAGCAATCCAAAATATTAGTTTTGAAGGATCAATGTAATTCACACTACTTTTCCACACAGATATTTCACTGTGCATCAGAACAGTCATGGCACTCCAGTGGTTCATCATATTTTCTAGACATGGCATAGAATAGGAGAAAGCTAATGCTTTGTTTCCTTTGTTACTGACAGGTTTAATTGGGTCATCACCAGTTACTGAACAGAGAGATCCATTGAAGGAACGTGTTAAAGAGCATCGTGTGCGGCGATTTCACTCATCAGGAGATGCAGCCCGAAGACCGATTAGCTGCAAGCTGAACAATCGTGATACATCTATCACACAGTTTGCTGTGATAGATGATGACAATGTTTCGGCCCTGCAGCAGGTGACACGTGGAGGTGGAGGCAAGTCTGTCAGTTGCAGTGGTTTTCTAAATGTGAAAGGGCATTATTTTTAAACTTACTGGTAACTAAACACAAATAAGTACAAAATTAGTAAAGAGAAAGCTACAGAAACACTGCTGCTTAGATGTATCTTTGAATTTCTTATGCTGCTTTTACACATACTGTATCTACCTGAATATAAGACAAGAATTTTTCTTACTTTATTATCTGATAAACTGGGGGTCCCTCAATAATCATGCACAAAATTAAACGTGTTCTGTATAGGTACTGAAGAATCTGAAGTGGGGTCATCCTATGTGCAAGTTTATCTTATACATAGCATATCTTTAACCTTGAGTGTGAGCATAGGGAGAATCAAACTCAGTAATGCAAGGTTAGTCAATGAAGTGTTGCATCATTCTTGCTATGTACATATACCTCAGTAGGAGGCTTGTGATTTTGTATCTTATAGAGAGAGGTTGTTGTGTTTGATATTTTTATTCTGTTGAACACAGAAGGTATATTTGTATTACTGTTTCAAAGTATGCATCATGGAAGAAATGTTGCTGGAAGTGTTGTAAAATGTACCCCATGTCAGTTGTGCCATGTGCAACAACAGTAAATGCAAAAGCACATGTATTTTGAGTAACAGGTTGAGTGCAGAACAAAAGGGAATGGAAAATTATTATGTTTTAATTCAAGAGAAATTGGACAATACTGGTTTCTGAATTGAAGTGAGCCACAAAAAACCTTTGTTCTGATTGGATGTTGAGCGTTGGTTCTCAGCAGCTTTGTTGTGCTGGACATCAGAAATATTTAAAACCAAACATATAAAAATAGAGCTTTACAACAGCTCTTTCCTTTCGACTGGACAGCAAGAAGCATGTAGGTTCAAGAATTGGCATCTACATTTTTTTTTAATGCAGAACTCATGTTTTTCTTTGATGAGACTTTTATATTAAGTATGAATGTAAAGAGCCAGAATAACTGACACTAGTGTTCTAAAAATCACTGAGCAAGTTGGGGCATGACCTAGAAATTGGAGTTTGCTGCGCTGTTACGGCTTACATCCTCATGTGACCTGTATTTTTCAGAGAAACAATAAATTTGTACCATGATGTTTGGTTAATTATAGCACTACTCTTGATGAATTTAAAGAAGAAGAAACAAAATGCATGGTCACTTCAGGCATGATGGTTCCATGCCTCACACAGTAAAACTGTCAATGGCTGCCTAAAAATGGATGGCAACGCATGGATTGTGGCATCCTGATTTACCAGATCTGAATCTGTGTGATTATTTATTGTGGAGCACATTGAAAGATAAAATTTATGTGAACAGTCCACATTCTTTGAAAAATTGAAGGATGATATCAAAAGAGAGATTGCCAATATTTGAAGACAAGAACTCTTGTTATGTGTTAAGAAGTGTGTTTAACAGGTGCAAGGCCTTTTTAGAAGCTGCAGGTGAACACTTTGAGTCACTTATATGAAATAAGGTAAGTTGAACAGTAGCAGAGGTACGAACTGTCAATTCTGGCACAGACTGGCTTCAGATGCCTGAAACCTTCCATGACAGCTGCTGTGCTATGACAGGAGATTAAAGGTATGCTATGTATTTGTGGTAAATGTGGTAACTGTTATGACTTTGAAATATTGTTATACCAACTTAACACATTTCTGTTACTTGTGGTGCCATTTGTAACATCCTGCTATGCTTGTCCCAGTTAGTAACAATATATATGTGTGTGTGTGTGTGTGTGTGTGTGGGAGGGGGGGAGGGGGCAAAGGGGCTTTCTATAATGGGCTTTGAATTCCACAAACACTTGGTAATGCTGGCATACTTGGTCAAAGTGCCTAGGACTATGTTTCGGAAATAAATACTTTATTACCTATTGCCTTGAAAGAGAATTTGTTGTTAAAGTTCCAGCTCATTGTAATAACAAAAATAATATGTTAGGAATTCTGAACTTTAAATGTGTTTTAGGACCAAGATGAATCTCAGCTGCACAAAATCCACTGTAAATTTTTTAATCCCTAGTCAACCTTAAAACACACAATTATTAGTTCCTAGTATTTACCTGTTTATGTTTACTACTAGGCATTGATTTATGAAGCATTGAAATGAGAATTTCTCTGTTTTTATAACAAATCTGAGTCAACTGTGTAAATCATATTAGTGTAATAGAACCTAATGATTGTGATACATGAATTTAGCAGGAAATGGGAGAGGTTAAGGCCCATTTCAAAGTACCGTTACAGTATTTACATGAGAAGTTTGAGGAGAACCATGAAAAACCTCAGGGTAGCTGGTTATCAGGCCAAGATATGAGCTTATGCACTCCCAGATATGTACAGGAGTCATAATAGTTATGCTGTGTGATGAAATGTATGCAGATCTGAAAAACAGTAAAATGGCAGTGCTGGTAAATTTTTATGTTGTTTTGTGCAGGTTTGACGCTGGCATCACAGTGGAAGTCACAGTTTGATGACTCTGAGGAGACTGATAATGAGTGGAAGGGTGAGAACCTGCAGAGTCCTGAGCACAGACACACCCTCACGTCACAGGTATGCCCCCTACCACTGGTAGTGGGGTTTGCCACATAGTGCCCCAATATTACAGCTTTTAGTAGAAACTGCTTACCTGAACACAGAGAGACTGGAATTTGTTAGCATCAGTATACAAAGACCAATGGTTTCCATTGTTTTGTGTCTGAATCGTTATGTTGGGCCCCACCAAGATGTCCTGACCAAGAGACACAACTTTTGGTCACTTGTTTAGCGTTAGAAAAGAAACTAAATTTTAGTGATGGTCATCTTCTACTCTGAAGACTGCATTGACCCTGATTTAAATCAAGAGCCTGAGGTATGGAACCACTGACATAGATGAATGTGCAAAGCTAAGGTTTACAAATTTGAAGCAGTTGAAATGAGTTTAAAAAAATAATATGTAAATGTTTTGCTCCTTCCAAAATATTGAAATTTGTCATGTTACCGACATAATTTGTTTTACTTGTTCCTGTTGCTGCACACTTCATGTGTACAGATGATGTGTAATGAGAACACGATACAAGCATACATGGTAGACATACTATTGATACTGCATAAATCCCAGACACAGTTATCTGCCCTGATTTTGTAGGCCATATATGTGTGTCTTTTATGTAGCATTAACATAAGTAACTGGATCCATATCCATGTAATAACAATAATGTGTGGTTCAAAAAACACAAAGTTTGGATCCATATCATTGTATAAACTGCAGTTGGGAAAATATGTTCCATAAAATATTATTGTGCTAGCAGCCATGCCAGCTGGTTGAACGGTGAGTAAAGCAATGTTTCAAGGACCATCTGTGTCCTCGTCTTCAGGAAACTTAACTGTCCTCGTCCTTAGGGAACGTAACTGTCCTCATCCTCAGGGAACTTAACTGCCCTCGTCCTCGGGGAACTTAACTGTCCTCACCCTCGGGGAACTTAACTGTCCTCGTCCTCGGGGAACTTAGCTGTCCTTGTCCTCAAAGAACTTAATTGTCCTCGTCCTCAGGAAACTTACTGATAGTCAGTTCCCTGATGACAAGGATGGAGATGTTCCTTGAAACATTGGTTTACGCACTATTCAAACACCCAACATGGCCGCAAGCCTGAGAACATTTTGCTAAAATTGTGTTGTTCATGACAGTTGCAAGATATTTAATTTGAAGAATGTTGTTTGTACTTAGGATTGCTCAGGTTTTGGACTGTATCTGTCATGTAATATTCCTAACAGAGCACAGAACTTCAGAAATTTCATCTGTTTCCTTTCTTAAATGTGAAGGTGGGGAGGTACCAGTTCCCAGAACATGCTCTGTTCAGAAAACTAGGTAAAGTAACATGTATGGACACTAAGTCATTGTAAGTGTAATATCATCAGAACCCTTTAGAACTGGGTATTGTTTTTCATGGGGGCTGTTTTCTGTGGCCAAAATTATTTTGTTTTTTGCATCTTTCTGTGGTTTTGAAAGAATGCTAAATACAGTAAGATATTATTGAAACTAATTTTACCATTAAGTTACAAATGAAAGTTTCACTACTGAAGGTGAAGAATAAGCTTTAACATGAAGAATGGTGAATTTGTAATTATATTTGGCTTTTCTGTGTACTTTAGAATTTAAATGCTTTGTGGAAGAGTTTTCTGGATTGATGTCACGTATAGTATAAATGCTTTAACACTTCCATGTAGGCTGCGCAGACAGAACCAAGAAAGTATGGAATGTGTGAAGAAACATCATTCTGTTTAAACCCTACTTGCTGATGGCTGCTAAATTTCTGTTCTAGGCTGCTTTCTCAGTGGAACCCATCCATGCTGGTGGCACTGTGACAGTCCCTGAGTCTTCTGCTATTGATAGAGTAGCGTCAGTGCAGCATCCAACATCTAATACAGTCTTTCCAAATATTACCATAGCTGCAGTTGCTGCTACAACAGTAACAACAGTAACAACAGCTACAACATGTAATGTCCCTGCAGGTCATGTTCCACCTGAGTTGTCTCGAATCAGTGAGGACTCACACCAGGAGAAACCCAGCCATCAGTATTCACCTCAGGTATAATCAGCATGAGAAATTATAATCAAGAACAGTGCCATTGTTACTTCTCAACATTCTTGACTATTTACCATAAAAAATTGCAATTTGTATTACTTGAAGTATAAAATGAACTTCAAACCTTTTGAACGCTTTTGTTTTTTGTAGATTTAGTACTATATGATAATACAGCATATATTGCAGTAAAGTAGTTAGCAGTCTATTTTTGGGATGTAGGAGGTTCCTGCAAGTAGTGCTGGAATAATACTGTAAATTAGTTCTTCACAGTGATTTGCTGCCATGTCCCTTCAGATTAATTGTTTACTAATTATCCTGTCATGTGGAACTACATAACCTGAGCAGTTTAAAGCTTCGTTAACACTTTAGACCCAGTCAGTATTTAATTGTCCCATGATTGTTTGCTAGTTGCTAGAGAGTTAGTTTAGTGACAGGCATATTTAAATGTCACCGTACAAGTATTTTGAGGCCATTTACATGTATATGTAGCATATACATGTACATAGGATCTTACTTACATGTTATCAAAAGTATGTACTGTGAGTGCCAATCCTCATACCTGCATGGTCTAAGGCGTGGGTCTACGGCTGCTCGCTTGCTGGGTTTGTGGGTTCAAATCCCATAGCAGGCATGGATGTCTGTCTGTTGTGAGTGTTGGGTGTTGTCTGAACTGCATAATGGGAGGGTGGGGGTGCAAAGGTGAAACAATAGTGATACTGTTATCACTGTTCCATATGTGGTGTGGCATTAAAGAAGAAGGAAACTTGGGGAGGGCAGTAGTTGTATGACCAGTACAGAAGAACTTTTACGGTGTGGGTGACATTAGGAGTGCGTGAATTCAAAGGAAAAGTCACTATATAGATATGAAATTAATGTTAAGATAGTTTCCACAGTATTGTTGCTGTAACTCTTGACACACACATGTATGCATGCACACATGCATACACACAAACAACAATCATAACATCATACCATGACATACACACACTACATGTCTATGCACATGATAAGCAGGGACTTCAGAACTTCAGTAATGTGACCTAGTTTCTACTATAGTGTGCCTCAAAATACTGGTCACAGTAACTTGCCTTGGTGTGAAAAACTTTAAAACACTCTTTTAAACAAATTCCTGTGTTCTGTATGTGATATTATGTGGTAGTTAGTTCCCTTTGCATTTCTTACCTCTGTGGCATGCCTTTTTCTCTTAATTCTGTTGTTGAAATTATATGGCATAGTGTCCTATGCCATCCTGTCTGCTTGCAATTCTTGATGCTGGTTGCTCTGTCCTTTCTTTTCTCACCTCATTTCTTAGTCACATTTGTGAAAAACAAATTCATCTTCACCTTCAGCTATGGTATCTTCCAATGTGAATATGGGAATTCACTTGACGAGGTTGAGATGGTGAAAAAATGATTTCTCCAACAACTTTGCAAATTTTCTTATGAATTGATATAATGACAGCATGTGATCTGGTTTATCAGCATCAGTTTCATATTCATTCTGGTCCATCAGTGAATGCAGTTTTCCCTTTTCAAGGGTTTCTCTTGAAATGAATGCTTCACTGTCACATGCAGTATGTAGCACATGAATGTCACACAATCTGGCAATATTATGGCCAGGAGTTTGTGTGTCAGTACCAAGATTGAAGCTAAAACTAAAAAACAAACTCCATGGCCTTAGTCCGCACGCGAACTATACTGACAGAGCGGCCGCCGCCGGTTGGCGAAGTTAGTCCCAACTTTTGCGGATAGAGGGGTGTCACGTGGTCAGCGCAACGGGTTCCCACAGCCGTTAATCTCTGTTTTCTAGACCTAGAGCCGCTACTTTTTTCATTCAAGTAGCTCCCCAATTGACCTCACGAGGCTCACGAGGCTGAATGGACCCCGTTCCAGACCCACTACTACTCAGAAAATCTGGTAGCGCCGGGAATCGAACCTGGTATCTCTGTATCTGTAGCCAGAGACTCTGACCACTAGACCACAGAGGCGGTCAGATTGAAGCTAAAAACAAAGTTAAATTGTCCCTGTATATATCATGAAGGCATAAAGGGGAGTTGTAGTATAGCTCTACTCCATATCATCTGTGGTATATGGAGCTGATTGGTCCACCTTCACACCCTGGCTGCTGTACCTCACAGAAAGTGTCCCTTGTACTCATTGTGTAGGCCCCAGAACCAGTCTGGCTGCCACAAATCAAACCACACTTCCTTGGTCATTCAGCACTTAACGTAGTTGCTGTACCAACTGTGCTATTAGCCATTGTCATGTGCAGCTCAGCACCTAAATGCCACATACGTTTCACCACCTTATGTCCAGAGTTCCCACCCATATCTAGATCTTAGGGGAATACTGTTTTGACATTTCTTTCTCGTTTCATTACACTCCCAGCTGCTTTGGTGTTTGGTAGCTACCAATAATTCAAAAGTTCTTTTATTAATGGGGGGGGGGGGGGCGGACACCACTTACCCCCTTCCTTCCCTTACATTGCTAAAATATTTCCATTGCTT
>Ga0136643_10005607_pt1 | contig 17758 bp, 9 predicted proteins | sample TergutLab28metaG_FD_96883 | JGI IMG/M metagenome (GOLD analysis project Ga0136643, IMG submission 96883) | Labiotermes labralis P1 segment gut microbial communities from Petit-Saut dam, French Guiana - Lab288 P1 (version 3) (version 3) | ecosystem: Host-associated > Arthropoda: Insects >... | reverse complement strand
CGTTCCTTCCCTGTCGAAGTCATAATCCGTTTCGTCCGCTCCGTCCGGCCCTTCCCCTATATAGGTAGTGGAAACCCATGACAGGGTGCCGTTTCCGTTGCGTACGACTTCGATTTCGATGATATGGGTGAGGTTGTCAAATGTCACGTTGTAATGCGCGGGATAGCGGCCGCCCGGGTTTTCCGTTACCGTAAACCGATGGGTTCCGGCGGTCGTTATCTCGATGGGGTCAAAGAAGATAACGCCCCATTGGTCGTTGCTGCCGGTTGATACGACGCGGGAATTCGCGTCCCTGACGGTGAAGTCAAACACCCAGCCCGGACCGGGGACTTCGCCGTTCACCATCTTTATCCCATATATGGGTATAAGGAGGGGGGCGGGTACCAGGGTGCTGGTGTTGGTTATGGTGATGCTGCCGTGCATGTTTTCCCCGGCGATGATTTCAACGTTGGGGCTGTAGGATGCTACCCAGCCTGTAGGCCCTTGTTCCTTGACGGTGTAGATATAACCGGGTTCCAGGTTTGTAAAGGTAACGGTCCCGTTGTTAACGACGTCAATGGGCAACCATTGTCCCGTCGCTTCCCAGTTATCCCAATAATCGCCGCGCGCCCTGTTGGTAACCACCAGGTCTTCCGGCTTGATACGGACCAAATCGACCCGAATGTTCCCGGACGCGGGTATATCGGCGCCTACCCATTCCTTATATACATCGATACTGCCCAAACCGGTATAGCGGTTGGTAACCGTTATGGTTCCGGTGATAAAACCGTCGCCGGAAACCGGGGTCAACGCGCTGTATTCCACCATCGTCCAATCCGTCAAGTTCGTTTTTTCGATGACGGAATAGGAACGTCCCGGTTCCAGGTCATTAAAGACAACGTTCCAATTATAGGGGCCCATTACTTCGGTGATTCCCGAAGGTACACCGTCGATAACCAGTTCCACCACGATTTGCTCGTGGGGAGCCGGCGCGCCTTCCCACACCTTCGTGACTTCAAGGGCTTCCGGGGCGTACGTGTTTAGAAATTTCAGCATTTCCGGGTTATACACGCCGTTTATTTCCGTGGTTGTAAACACGCCGTTCACCGTTCTGTAAATGTGGGTGATGACCGCGTGGGTTGTAGGTTCATGGGTGACGAGTACCCGCATCCACACAGGGTTTTGTTCAATCATCCAGGACGGTCCGGGGTTGCGTTCCGTTATCCTAAAGAAGAAGTATTGGTCATGCTCTTCCAAAAGCAGCCAGGTAATCGCGTCAAAGGCAAATACCTTACCGTCGGAAGTACCCGTGGTGGTCGCGGTTGAGGTGATCCCATCCGTTACCGCGGTATTGTTGATCGTTCCCGTGGCTTGCCCGCCGGGTATTCCGATAACTTCCACCAGGTCAAAGGTAAAGGTTGTACTGACGGGATTACCGCGCAGGATATCAAGTTCCTTTATCCCTTCGATAACCAAGGAGGTTTTGCCCTTTTCGATATTATCGAAGGTGTTGGTGAAGCGGCGGAATTCGGTATTCGCCGCCAGGGGGGCATCCGTTCCGGATTTCCATTCATCCCCGTCCCACCAGTATTGGCTGAACTGCCCGGTTACCGGATCGGACGTCAGCTTTACGAACAATACGGCGCGGTCGTGGGTCCAGCCGTTCCAATGGGGCCCGGAGGTTTCGTTGGGGTTTTCCGTCAAGCGGAAGTAATACGTCCCCCGCTCCATATTGGGCAGGTTGTAACTGACTTGGGACGTGGCCGCTGTACGCGCGTTTTGGATACGCGCTTCCCCACCGGCCAGTACGGAACTTTCCGCGGGCATGGCGCGCATGTTGATGGGGTTGTCGGTCAAGTCACCCGAATCCAATACGGGGCTGAGTTCTCGCAAGGTAAAAGCGAAGCTCCTGCTCGGCGGGGGTTCGGGCAGCCCGGTGGTCGGGGAAGTCAGCACCGGATAAATCTTATAGAAGCTGATAGTCGCGGAGCCCAGGAAATAGGTGTTGTTAAAGGCACCGTTATCGGGGGTCATGGTAGTAACATCCGCCAGCGGCTGGCCGTTATAGTAAACCTTGCTTAGGTCAACGGATTGCCATTGGGGGGTATCGATAACCAAGTTGTTATAACCGTGGGCCAGTCCGCTTCCCGGGGTTACGGTTACCTTTAGTACCCGGTGGGCATCGAGTATCCAACCGCCTGCTGTACTGCCCGCAGGCATCCTTTCCTCTAGCAGGAAGTAATACTCGCCCGGTTCGGAGAAGGTTAGGGAGAAGTTATGGCTCCCGTTGCGGGCCATATCCGTAATCTTGGTTTCCGCTCCGGTTACGGTAAAGGTGTTGTCGTCGTTTTTGGTAAGCGCGTAACGGAAGAAGGCGAAGTTGATGGCGGGGGGAGCGCTCCCAACGACGGTTTTGGTGATGTTTATTAAGTCGGTGGTCTTCGGCAGGAAGACATTGATAAAGTTATCCTCCGCCGGGATGTCGGTGTACAGGGTGGTCGTGGTGTTTAAGAAGCCGATCCCGTCGATGTGGATATTCGCCAGGGGCGCTGTTATATACGATTGGCTGATCTTCGTCAGCATACCGTTGTCGCCGTAATCGATAACCACTTTTAACAGGCGGTATTTGTCATACACCCAGTCATTGCTTGGGGCGGTACTCGTTTCTTCTATTAAATAGTAGTAAATCCCCGGGGCGTTGTAGGTGATATTGATGTTGCTTGTGATGGGGTTGTTGGCGGCGGTGGGTTTTAAGGAGTTAGCCGCTGCCCAGTTACCCAAGCCGGTATACCGTTCCGTAGTTTCATTATATTCCAGCTCGATATACCTGAAGGTGTAGGTCGTTTCGAACTGGGCGGCGGCGAGGGTGTTCCTGCTCCGTACTTCCTTACCGTAAGTGAGGTTAATGCCCGCGCCGTAGTATATATTGACGAAGGTGGAATTCCCTTCAACCGTTGTGGGGGTATTGGGGAAGAGGCTGCTGAGGTTAGCGGGCAGCCACGTTACGGTAGAACGCAGCATATGGGTGACGGGGTCGTTTTCAATCGCTATCCGCAATACCCGGTATCTGTCGTATCTCCAGCCCGCGGGTTGGGTCCCCAATTCCTCGATCAAATAATAGTGGGTACCGACCCCTTGGAATTCCATATTAAAGGAAGTGGAACCCGTGGCGGAGGTCAGGTTAATCGCAAGGGGAATGGACAGGGGTTCGCCCGGTGCCGCGGCGGTAATTACGCCGTCCGTCGTTGTGATGCTTGACCCCGGGATTTCCCTTACCGCGAAGTTGTAGGTGCCGAAGCCGGATGTAATGCCCCGTACTTCCTTGCTGATGGGTACGGTTACGGTAATGCGGCTGTACCGGTTGATAAATACGTTGTTATTGGCGGAAAAAGAGGAGAGACTGCCCGCCGCGTACCATGCATGGTATGCCTCAAAATTCACCGTCGTATTCCCGTGGTTGAGGGAGGGGATGGCGTACAACGGGGCGGAAGCGACTAAACTGTCGGTAACCGCATCGAAGGTTACATCCACCTTGGCGATTCTGAAACGGTCATATTCCCAGCCCGGCGGGATGCCCGTGCTCGGTACTTCCTCTTCGATTAAGAAGTAATACGTACCGGGCTGATAGAAGGTAACGTTGAAGCTGTGGCTTTCCCTTCCGCCTTCCCCTACAGCGTTGGGGGACAGGGAGGAACCGGAATTCGGTACCTCTGTCGGGCCTACGGTAAAGGCGCCCGCGTTGCCGTTGATGGGATGCACATTAAAGCGGTAGGAACGGACGGTATGGGATGCCGCGCCGGGTCCGACGATTTCCTTGTAATAGGTAAACGTGGAAGTAACGCTGTCAAAGCGGTTGACGAATACGTTGTTGTCGGGGGCAAAGACAAGACCGCCGGCCGCGAATGTGATGCCGGTCAAGATAACGTTACCCGCCGCGTCCACATTCGGAGCCGCGTAAGCTACGGAGGCGTTCAGTTCTTGGAGGCCGTAGGTGTTGGGGGCGTTTTTGTTTTGGACGATTTCCCCGTCCTCCGTTACGGTGATCCTCACAATGCGGAAGCGGTCATAAGTCCAACCGTCCGCCGGCGGCAAGGGGAGGGTTTCTTCTATTAGGAAGAAGTGTTCCCCCGGCTCAAAGAAGGTGAAGTTGATTAACGCGCTCGGTGTCCGCTGCCCCGCTATTTTTTGGATGGTTTGCGTGGCGTTGGTGTTTTCGATGGGGGTGCTTTGGCGGGTAAAGTTCCATGTCCCGCCGCTTTCCGTCGCGTCGAGGGCGTAGACGTTGAATGCGAAACTTCCGGCGAGGTTGTTATTGGGGGCGATTTCCTTAAAGAACTCGATTTGGGTGCTTACCCTGCGGTAGGCGTTTTCGAATTCGTTGTTGGCGGGGATATACCCGCCGCGGAAGCGGTTGTAATACGCGATATCCGCGGGTAACAGCATGGAGCTGATGTCGCTTACGGGGACGGATATCCAGGAAACGGTTTGCGTCCCCGCGGATACGACGACCTGCATCACGCGGAAGCGGTCATAGGTCCAGCCGTCATCCGGCCCGGTTGCCGGGAGTTTTTCCTCCACCAGGAAGTGGTACGTGCCGTCCGCCGTCGGCACCCCGGAGAGGGGTACCCCAATCCAGCGCCTGGGTACTTCGTCGCTGGGCATCATGTTGCCGATATCGCGGAGGGTGTTGGTTACGGGTGCGAAGGCCGCGCCCGGTTCGGGTCTGGCGATTTGCTGCATTTGGAAGTAATAACGGGTGCTGTAGTTGATTTCGTGGCTTTGGGTGCCGAACACATGCTTGTAAAGCACGGGGCCGGAGCCGGGGCCCCCGACAAGGGAGCGGTTGACGAAGGTCCCCGTGGGTGGTGTCCATCCGGCGGGACGGTCTCCTTCGGCCCTGTAGAGTTCCAATATATTGTCAAGGGGAAGTTCCAAGCCGACGGGTGCTTCCGACAATCCGCCGATCTCCGCCAAGTTGACGGAAACAAAGGCGACGGGGTTGCCGGGTTGTTCGGGGTCGTCGGGGTCCGTTAGGGGATGGGTCATCAGTTTGCCCACACCGTAGGGGAAGCCGCCGCCGTGCTGTATAACGGTAATACGAGCCACACGGAAGCGGTCGTAGTACCAGGGCTGGGCTTCGGGGAGGGGGTTTGTTTCCCACAACAGGAAGTAATATTCCCCGGGTTCGTGGAAGGTCAGTTCATGCCTTGCGTCGGGCACCGCGTGTATGACTTCGTCGTTGCTTGACGTGTTAATGGAGGCAAGGTCAAACCATCCGCCCGCTCCGGTAAAGGTACCGTCTTCGTTTTTCACGAGACGGTGCCCCATGAAGTTCCACGTATGGGCCGCGGAGGAACCCAATACCTGCTTGCTGTAGTTCAAAACGACGGTGATGCTGTCGTGGAAATTGACGAAGGTGTCGTTGTCCGGGGTTTTTCCGTCGGGATACAAGGCATTGAACCTCGGGTCTTCTTGCGCCAAGGGGAAATCCGCCAAGTCAAGGGATATCCATTCATGTACGGCGGGGTCAACTGCTCCGTCTTCGGGGGTGGGTGTAATCTTTAGGACGCGGTAGCGGTCGTAGGTCCAGCCGACGGGTAATGTGCCTGTGGGCAGCCTCTCCCGTACGAGATAGTAATAAGGCTCGGATTGGGCGATGCCGAAATGCAGGGAGGTAAAGCCGCTGAGGCTCCCGTCCGCGTTTTCGGTTACGGTGATGGAGAAACTTTCGGTATGGATATCGCTCCACACGTCATTCCCGTGGTATGCCGTCCATGACGTTCCCTCTTGCTTGATACGGCGGAGGTCAAAGTCGAAGGTGCGTCCGGCGGCGGGTAAATCAGCCGGTTCCACCCCCAGGACGGTTTTATTGACGGTTACGCCGTAGGAAATACTGTTGTTGGTGTTGACAAAATTGCCTGCCTTATCCGCTTCGGTCGAAGTGGCAAAGCCTTCGGCAACCAACCCGGAGGTGATCAGCGGCGCTAGGTCAAAGTCAATCCATTCCGCCGTTGCCTTCAGGTAATCAATGATGCCGCCGTCATCGTTCAAATTCTGCGCGACGGTAACCCGCAGTACCCGATAACGGTCATATATCCAGCCTTCGGGGATGGGGTTGGGCACCAGTTCTTCCACCAAATAATAAAATACCCCGGCGGTAATGCCGACCGGAAGGGAGAAGGACTGCTGGCCGAAGATAGTCCCGTGTTCCGGGTCCGTGGTTACCGTAATGGGGCTTATGGGGACGATGCTGCCTATTTGCGCTCCGGTTAAGTGATTAAACTGACGGTATTGGAAATTGAAAGTGGCTCCCGGCGCGGCGCCGTCCCCGACTACCTTTTTGGTGTATTCGACGTTGACGGATGGGATGTTGACGTAGGTGTTGGCGAAGGTGGAATTGCCGGGGAGGGTGTTATCCGTGTAAAAACCGCTTGCGTTTAAGTTTAAGGTTGCAACCCGTGTGGTGGAGGTCATGGCAAGTTCAATCCAGGAGATTTCGTACTTGAGGGCATATTGCATAACCCCGGAAGCGTTGGCTCTGATGGGGCGGGTGTTATCGTTGCTGACTTCTACCCGAAGGATCCTGTACCGGTCAAAGCCCCACCCGAGCCCGGTGGTGGCGGCGTTATTGATGGCGGCGGGGATGTTTTCTTCTATGAGGTACCGGTGGGTCCCCACGGCGAGGCCGGTAAGCGTAAAGCCGCCGGCAGCATCGGATTGCCCGGTTCGGGCATCTACGGTTGCGGAGGTTGTCGCGGTTGTCCAGGTAGTGCCTATCGAAGTGTTGTTATCATTTAGTTTGATATACCGGAAGCCGAAGGTCGTAGCCGCCAAGTTATGATTCGTGGGCCAAGTCCCTTCGACGACTTTGTTAAACGTTACCGGAACGCTGATGGTCAAGGGCCGGTAGCCGTTGGTAATCCGGCGGAAATGGCTGTCCGCGGCCGCGAATATCCGGTTGTCTTCCTCGTCGTCATCATCGTCATCTATATCGTCGGCATCATCATCATCGTCGTCGTCATTTGCCGGGGGTACGAGGGGGATCCATTCGCCGGTGGTTATGCTGTTGTGTTTAAACCAAAACTCGGTCGGCTTGCTGTCACGGAATACCTCCACCCGCATAAAACGGTCGGCGGTATCGTTTATCCATCCGGCATCCGCCGCGGGGGAAGCGGGAATGGTTTCACGTATGCGGAAGTAATGCACCCCGGCGGGTAAATCCAGCTCGAAGGTTACCGCGTTGCTTAAGTAGGGGTTTTCATCCGTCCCGGCCCCTGTCCAGTTCATCGGGATATCGGCTGGGAGCGCTCCCCCTACGGTGCGGGTGGCGTTAAAATGGTCGGAAGAGCCCGAAAGGAAGACATTGCCGTTGACGTCCACTTTATCGATGTTGAACACGAAGGTTTGGTTTAACACGTTTCCGGTGGGCAGTACGCCTACGACGGCTTTGTAAAATTCCGGGGTCGTAACAGCCTTGCGCACATTGGATTCCAGCGTAAAGCTAAGGAACGGGGCACCGAATTGGGCGTAACCGGTGATGATGGGCTGGAATTCTGTGGTTGAAGTGTTGTGGAGGTTCCTCAGCACATGGCCGCGGATGCTTCCGTTGGCCAGGGTTAAGTAGTTGGAAGGCTCGTCAATCCTGATGTTGACGTCACCTGCCCCGAAGATATACAGCTCGGCACCGGGGGCGAAGGAAATGCTGTTGGTGATGTTATCGACCCTGTGGGCTGAAGAAGTGCCGTTGATGTAAACGGAAACGTTCGTGCCTCCGGTTACGGTCAGCAACAGGTTTTCGGTCCGGTTATTCAAATGACCCGTGCGGCTGACGGACAAGGCCCCGGTTGCCGGGTTGTATAGGGCTTGCAAGCCGGATAAACCCGACGGGGCAGTTGTGGTGTGTACATATTCCTGTGTCATTTCCAAGAGCCTTTCGGCTACCTTGGTATAAAAATCAAGGGGCAAGGTCCCGATATCGCCGCTTAGGTATCCGCCGTCCAGGTCTCCGGGGTTCCCCAGCAAGCGGTCCTTGACAAACCCGATGTTGCGGGGTTCCCATCTTTCGATGTCGGTGACAAGATGCCATGTACCGCGGTTGTCGGGGTCGAATTGGACGGCCGCGGTGTAAGTCGGGTCGGCGGCAAGCCGCATGGCGTCCTCGAAGGACCATACGAATCCGGTCATGATGACCAGCCGCATTTCCTCCGTGGCGTTTATGCCGAACATGCGGTTAAACTCCGCCAAATCCAGCGTGGCCCCGTACCCGGAGCTGGCCAAAGCGACAGCCAATGAAGTGGCGTAATGGTTGGGGCCCCAAGGGATATCCGCGCGGTGGACGTGGTTGTCATGGGGGGGCAGCAGATTATAGTTCATACAAAAGGCGAGGAGCGGATGGCCTAATGTCTGCTGTCCCGGAAGGCCGGACCTGATGACAAACCGCGCGTCCAGGAAGGCGTAGTTGTCAAATCGCGAGGAGACCGTATGGTCCTGATTCATGCCCAGCGCGTCGTAGCTGTTGACGGGATCGTTGTTGCGGTAGGCAAAATCCGACGTGAACAAGAGGAGCTCCGGTTCGGTATACCCCGCGTCGATTACGTACCGTGCGGGAAGGACCCCCAGGGCAATTCCGGTAAACAAGGCCGTAACCGCCACCAACATGCTCAACTTTTTGACAAAACCGTACCCTTTTTGATGTTTCGAAGAACTAAACATAAATACACCTCCGTCGCTTTAACGATTGACCTTGTTCACGGCTGTATATGAAATAAACAAAAACAACGCCGTTGAAAGACGGATCGGAACGGCCGTAAAGGGGCTTGCCGCGCCCCTTTTGTTGAATTTGCCTTTTTAAAAGGTATCTATGTACGGTGTAGTAGATATAACCGACACCTTCTCACCAATATAATACAATGCAACCCCATGGAAAGTCAATATACCCGCTTCTTTAAAATAGCGCCGAAAAGGGGTCGAAATCTTGAAATAAAATGACGCTATCGGATTGAACAATAAATAAGACTTTACATTTCCTTCCACGTACATTAAAATGATATCACAATGATATCAAATATTAAAACGGAGGGAAAGTATGGACGAAAAGAAAATGTATTACGAAGAAAAAACCCCAAGGACCTCAAACGGTATGGCGGCGTTATTTTTAATCACGTTGCTGATACTCGCGTCTTGGGCGGCGTTCGCGTTTGGTATCGTGCTGCTGGTAGGCGAAAGCGGGCACCCGTTGGGTATCGCAATGGTCATCATTGGAGCGTTGTACGGCTTCCTAATCGGGTGGATACCGTATGCCGGTTTGAAAATTCTCAAACCCAACGAAGCGCTTGTGCTGACGCTGTTCGGTAAGTATTACGGTACGATCAAAAGGGAAGGCTTCTTCTTTGTTAACCCGTTTGTGACGGCGGTCAACCCCACGGCGGGCACCACCACGCAAACCGCCACCGCTCCCGCCGCTGACCCGACCAAGGTCGCGCTTGCCGCCGCCGGGGTTAACCTGCCCGCAGGTTCGCTTACGCTGGGCGGCAGTAAGAAGATTTCCCTTAAGGTCATTACATTGAACAACGAACGCCAAAAAATTAACGACATGTTGGGCAATCCCATCGTCATCGGCATCGTAGTAGTGTGGCGGGTCGTCAACCCCACGAAAGCGGTCTTTAACGTGGACAATTATAAGGAATTCCTGTCCATCCAATGCGATTCCGCCCTGCGCAACATCGTGCGCCTGTACCCCTACGACACCCACGGCGACGATAATGAAAAGACCCTGCGCGGTTCCTCGCAGGAAATCGCCATTAAATTAAAAGACGAAATCCAAGAAAAGGTCCATGTCGCAGGCATCGAAATCGGCGAAGCCCGCATCACCCACCTCGCTTACGCGCCCGAAATCGCCTCCGCCATGCTCCAGCGCCAGCAAGCCTCCGCCGTCATCGACGCGAAGCAAATGATCGTCGAAAACGCCGTCGGCATGGTGGAAATGGCCATCGCCAAGCTGAGCGCGAAGAACATCGTCGCCCTCGACGACGAGCGCAAAGCCGCCATGGTGTCAAACCTCATGGTTATCCTCTGCGGGAGCCGTGACGCCCAACCCGTAATCAACAGCGGCTCGCTATACTAAAAATGCCCAAATGGATGAAAAAAAGCAAATCCCGCTAAGGCTTTCGAAGGCGCTGTATACCGAGGTTTCCAAATGGGCCGAGGACGACTTCCGCTCGGTTAACGGGCAAATTGAATACCTGCTGACTGAATGTGTGAAGCGGAGGAAGGGAAACCCATTGGATAAGGATGATGACGAAGGCTGAAGGAACTATATCGATTGAATGAAAAGCCGGGGAATACCCCGGCTTTTCATTTATATATATAATGTATACATGGCATAAATATAAATAAAATGTAATTTATATATTGCATATAAAATCAATATAATGTAATGTATACATAACATAAACAAGGAGGTACGTTATGCGCATCACATCGCAGGAAAATATATTAAAAGTCCTAAACGCATATAATCCCTGGTGGAAAACGGGTGCGCTCCGTTCGGAATACCAAAGGATGTATAAACGCTTCGCCTTCTACGAAGCGATGAAAATTTTAATGCACGAAAGCATCCGGCGTACCGCCATCCTTACGGGGACGCGCCGTGTGGGCAAGACGACGATTCAATACCAAATGATTGAAGAGCTACTTCGCACGGGTGTTAAACCGCAGCGCATCGTATATATTTCCTTCGACCATCCCCTTTTAAAATTAAGCAGCCTTAACGACGTGCTGGAGTGCTACCACGCCAACATCCATTGGGACGACGATTGTTATTATTTCTTGGACGAGGTGCAGTACGCGACCGATTGGGACCGTTGGATAAAGATTATCTATGACACGAAGCCTACATCGCGTATGGTGGCGACAGGCTCGGCAAGCCCCGTATTAAGAAAAAGAGCCGCCGAAAGCGGCGCGGGCAGGTGGACGATTGTACAGGTACCCACGCTGTCCTTTTATGAATATTGTGAAATCCTGAACATCCCGCGGCCCGATTTGGCGCCGGACATTAGGCTAACCCATTTGCTGCGCTACGATACACGGGAAATGACGTCGCTGATGAACCGGTTGTCGGATTTGCAAAGGCATTTTAACCGTTACTTGACGGTGGGCGGCTTCCCCGAACTTGCGTTGGCATCCGATGACTATATGGCGCAGCACGTAATGCGTGAGGATGTGGTGGACAAGGTACTCAAGCGCGACATTCCTTCCCTGTACGGAATCCGCAACACGACAGAGCTTGAGCGCATATTTTTATACCTGTGTTATTGCTCCTCCAACATCATATCCGTGGAAACCATCGCCAGGGAATTAAACGGCGTCAGCCGCGCCACGGTTGAGGAATATATAAGCTACATGGAAAGCGCGAATTTGATTTACAGGAGTTATCCCGTGGATTTGAGCGGCAGGCTAATTTTAAAGGCCATGTCAAAAATCTATATATCCGACGCCGCCATCCGAAACGCCGTGCTGATGGACGACAGACACATGACCGACCCCGTACAAATGGGGATTATCGTGGAGACGGCAGTCTATAAACACTTGGCAGCCTTTTATTACCAAAACGCCACCGCGGTAGGGTATTTCCGCGGCGGCAAAAAAGGGAACGAAATCGATATCGTCGTAGACCGGCCCCGCTGGAAGGCGTTAATTGAAATAAAATATCGCGAGAACGCTGAAATTAAAGAAAAGGATGCCCTGTACCAACATGCCGGCGACGCGTCGCTTGCCATTGTCGTAACGAAGCGGGCAACCGACTTCGGCGTAAATCCCACAAAAACGGGCAAGGATATCCTGCGCATCCCCGCGTTTTGCTTCCTTTATTTGCTGGGTAACGCGGAGAAGCACGGGTATAAAAATAGGGAATAAATTTTTATGTCAACAATTGCAACACCGCGTCCGGGGTTTGACCGGCTTGAGCCAACATAGCCGAAGCGGATTCTTGTAATATATTGGCTTTCATCAGGTTCATCGTCTCCAGCGCCAGGTCCGCATCCATTATACGGGAACGGGCGTTTTCTAAGTTCATGTGGGCTATTGATAGGTTGTTGTTCGTGTGTTCGAGACGGTTTTTCTGTGCGCCGGCGGTCGCTCTAAATCCGCTTATCCTGGAAAGCACGATATCAAGTGCGATTAGTGAAGCCGTGGTTTCTTCCCACGGGTCGGTGACGAGGCGCGTCAGTGTGATTTCCGTCGGCACGCCGTCCACATCCACGGTAATAGTATTCCCCATCCTTTATCGGGCTTATCGAAAGGGCCGCTTCGGGCGTAAGCCTTGAAAACCTGTACAAGTTGGCCCAGCTTTACAACTGCTCCCTGGATTATTTGGTGACGGGTAACCATGACGCCATCCATACCCACAACACATCAAGGTTTGCCAATTTGTTAGCTGCGCTGTACGACTACGACGATGATGAAATCAACATCGTCATTGAATTGGCGAAACTGCTGCGGGGTAGGGTGGAGGTCAGGCAGATACATGAATAATAACATTGGCGATACAAAGAACACCCCGGGCGGCGGAGATATTTCCTCCCCTGCCCGGGGTGATTTTAATTTTGGGGGAATCCGCCAAAATCAGCTAAACGGTATTTCTATATAATTCAATTCGTTATCGCATTAATATCCCTCTTCCGATAGAACCAAAACCCTGCAACGGTCAACGCCGCGGCAAGTACGATTTTTATAATAATCGGCAGAAGGTTAAGCGATTCGCCCGGCGCGAGAGGCAATTGCTGTACGAAGGCGTACGGCGACAGGTACATCATCCATTCGGGGAAGATACCGAAGCCTTGCCCCAGGAACAGGAACAGGAAGGTATAGCCGAAGTACGCCCAAATGAGTCCGGCTTTCTTCGGCCATGCGCCTACCAGCAGGACGGCGACGCCTACCTTTACCCAAATGGCGGGTACGTAGATGAGCGCCACCTGCATGGCGAAACCGAGGGGGAAGTCGGCGGGGTCCTCCATGACGCTTATGCCGCCGGAATACATGCCGATGGCGGAGGCGGCTTGCACCAGCGCAGCCATGACAAAGGCGATGACGACGTACCCGATGAAGTAACGGTAACGGCTGACGGGGGTGGCGAGTACGAGCTCGGCGCGGATGTCGTTTTCTTCGCTGCGCGCTTTGAGTACGAACAGGACGGCGGGTACGGTCGCGAACATGCCCATGATGAGGTTGATCATGGCGGAGAAGAGCTGCGGCAGGGTGAATCCCGCGAGGGCGACGGTTTCGCGCAGGATGGCGACGGCTTCTTCAAGGGGCAGCCCTTCCGGGATGGTGATACCGAACGGCCCGAGGATGAGCTGTTGGTACATATCGTTAGAGGCGATGAATTCGTCCAGCGTACCCAGCACCGCGCCGTAGGACGCGCCCAATATAAAGAGGCAGATGAGCCACACGATGATGGCGGTGCGGGACAATTTATACGCCAAACCGACGGGGGTTTTTAACAGGGACGAAGCGTACGCCCTGCCCGGCTTCGCGGGGATCAGCCCTTGGTCGATGTCGCGGATGGAGGTCAGCTTAAAGGCGAGCACCGTTACCGCCGCGGTCGTCCCCAGCATTACGAGGATGGGCCACCAATGGTTGGAAATGTATGCCTCGGTGTAGAGGGGCAGTCCCATCGGGCTGAGGTAGGAAAGGAGGACCAAGTCGGGGTTCATGTCGCCGGGGGCGCGCATCATGAAGAACACGCCGAGGGCAAGGAAAGAATAGCCCATGGCGGTGCGGGCGCTTGCCGTCAACTGCGCAAAGAGCGCGGTAAAAGCGGCGAAAACGAGCCCCGTTACGGCTAAGGTCGCGCCCCACAGCATCGAGCCGTTGAAGCACATGCCCGTATCTTCAAGGGCAACGCCGAAGGCGTACATCCCCAGCCCCACGAACAGGGCAAGCAAGGCGTTAACGATTACCGCCGTAATCATAGCCGCGCTCAGGTTGGATAAACGCCCCACGGGGAGGGAACGCAGCACTTCGTAGCGTCCCTTTTCTTCGTCGGTCCTCGTCAGGCGCACCACCAGGAAGATGTTCATCAATGCGGCGGTCAGCGCGGTAAAGAGCATCATGAAGTTGGTGTACAGCGCGCCGTAGGTTTGCGTTTCCACGGCGAAAGCGGGCCCGATGATGCTGACCATGGCGGGCATGGAGAGGGCGTCCACGATGGCGAACCGTTCGTCGGGGGGCAGCGCGTAATACATGCCGGGAACGAGCAGGATTACGATCCCGCCCAACAGCAGAATCCACAAAAGCGTGTTGACCCGCTCCCGCCGCAGCATGAAGCGGGTGAGGAGTGCGGTATTCGCGAAGTTCATTATACGGCCTCCTTTTGGTAATGCTGCATGAACAGTTCTTCCAATGAAGGCGGCACGCTTTCCAGCTTTTTAATGCCGAAGCCGTTTACATGGTTGATGACCGCGCCCATTTTGCCTGTGTCCACGTAGAAGTGCAGGCCGTAGGATTCCTTTACGATGTCGTACACGCCGTCGAGCTTTTCGAGCCCTTCGATGGTGTTCTCCGTGGTTACGGTCATGGCGTAGCGGGTAAGATGGCGCAGCTCGTCGAGGGTGCCGGTCTGCACGACTTCGCCTTCGCGGATGATGCCCACGCGGTCGCACAGGCGTTCCACTTCCGACATGATATGGCTGGACAGGAACACACCCTTGCCCTTCGCCTTCTGCTCCAATACGCACGCCTGGAATACCTGCTCCATCAGGGGGTCGAGGCCGCTGGTGGGTTCGTCGAGGATGTACAAGTCCGCTTCCCCGGCGAAGGCGGCTACGAGGGCGACTTTTTGGCGGTTGCCCTTGGAATAGGTGCGGCACTTCTTCGTGGGGTCGAGGTTAAAGTCCCTGATGAGGCGGTCGCGCAGCGTTTTGTCATACTTGCCGCGCAGGTTGACGAATAAATCGATGACCTCGCCCCCCGTCAGGTTGGGCCAAAGGTTGACGTCGCCGGGTACGTAGGCGATGCGCTTGTGGATTTCGACCGCGTCCTTCCAGGCATCCTTGCCGAAGATTTTCGCGCTGCCGCGGGTGGCTTGCAAAATACCCAGCATTACGCGGATGGTGGTGGATTTGCCCGCCCCGTTGGGCCCGATGTAAGCGAATACCTCGCCCTCGGCGATTTGCAGGTTAACGTCCTTTAACGCTTGGAACCTGCCGAAAAACTTGTCAAGGTTCGTGACTTCTACGCTGTAGCGCATAATAAAACCCTTCCTTTCGCCCCGCAGGGGTTAATTTGGTTTATAGATGCATGTTCTTAGGATGTTTAAATAATCGCGGAACTCGCTGAGGTAGCGGTCATAATTTTCCCGCGCTTCCGATCCTACGGTGGAAAGCCCCGCCGCTTTTGCTTCGGCGGTCATCTCCTCCGCGTAACCCGCCAACGACCACATGATGATTTTGATGGCTTTTTGCGGATCAATTTCGTCGCGGAAAAGGGATTTGTCGCAATGCTCGAAGCTCTCGGCCAGTACTTTGTCGCGCAGTTGCGTGAACTTAACCACATGCGCCGCTTGGACGGGGTTCATGCTGTGGCGCGTGTCCAGGTAGGTGCTGGTTATAAAGTCGAACATGGCGGGGAAGCGGCGCGATATATCCTGCTTTAAGAGTGACATCTGCCAAACGCTGTCCAAGATATCCGGCTGGCGGGGGTTGATCATTTCGATAAATTCCGCGCGTATCGTGTCGATGGCGTAATCGATGAGGAAGTCGTACAGGTTTTCCTTCGTGCCGAAGTAGTGGAACAAAAGCCCTTTTGAAATTCCCGCTTCCTTTACGATGTTGTCCGTTTTGGCCTGCGCGAAGCCGTGCAGGAATTCCGCCATGGCGGCGTTGATGATCCTGCCGCGCTTTTCCTCGTCCAAGGCGAAGAATTTTGGGTGCAGCGAATCCAAGAATTCGCTTGTTTCTTGTATTTCGTTCATTAGATCACGTCCTTTTCATAGAAGTACGGGCGTTGACTGACCCGGTAAGTCAATTATAGCACGTTGACCGGGGAAGTCAATAGGGTTTTGAAAATATTTTCCACAATTGACGGGGATGACTTTTCCGGGTTGCCCCGGGCGGCAAGGCGAGCGGATGTTCCAACGCCGCGCTGAACGCAATCGGGCGATGAACGGCTCCGTGCGGCAAGTGGTTGTGTCCGTCATAAATGCCGGACACCAACCACATAAGCCGCCCGTTCGCCGTTAATCACCCGATTGCGTAGGCGCTGCTTATGGAACATCCGCCCGCCCTACCGCCCTGTTTGACGGGAAATGCAATCAACGTCAAACCGGGGCGTTTGGATGTCGAGGTTGATATAAATGCAAGAAGCCCCAAACGGCTGATGTTTGGGGCTTTCCTTGTTGTCGGGACTTGGTTTGGGATAACTTAAAACAGAAAGGCAAGAGGTGTTTGGATGCACCCCCATGGGGCAGCGTATATAATGTTTATTAGATAAATATTAATAAGTAAAATCGAAACAATTAAAATTTTCGTTAAAATTAACAAGATACGGTGTACACAAATTAACTTCTGAAACCCCTGTAAATCTTCTAATAACTCCTCCATGTGCCACCACAATTATTTTATTATAATCAAGATATTTTTTCATTACAGGAATAACGCGATTTTTTATTTCTTCAATGGTTTCCCATATACGTGCTTCACCTGTGGGGTAAATGCCAAGACAATTTATAAAGTCTGTATGCAGCATATCTGATTCTTCTTTACCTTTATATTGGAATGTTTTATCAGGCAGGAACTCATGCAAATCAATCTCAACGACTATGTCGAGTTGAGTGTTTTTCGATATAATTGCTGCTGTTTGCAATGCTCTTGTGTAGGGAGAAGAAATAATTAATTCACTCCCATCAAGGATAGGATTTCGTGAAACTTCTTCTGCTTGTTTAATTCCTTCTGGCGTTAAACAGGCTAAATCTTTCCCATGCCCTATAAATCCTCTTTCCCAACAGGGTGTGTAATCTGGTTTTCCATGCCTTATAAAAAGAATTTCCATAAATATTTCTCCTGTCGAAAATATAGATTTTCTACGTCGCGGGCAGCAGGTTGCCACCCCTATAGCAAAGCCCCTTCTTTGTATGATTCAATTAATTATTCTTTGTTTGCCCAATATAGGTTGTTTCCATAATCGGATATGAGTGGCGGTAAAAAAGATGAAAATACATTAATGATTCCGTTGGTATAGTTGTTAGGGTGGGTATTTTTTATGATACGGGAATACACGCCGGCAATGGGCCTTATGCTGTGCGTTATTTCTACCCTTCACAGCACACACCATAACATTTCGTTGTATCAGAATCAACATTAAATAGGGGCTGTTTTAATAAAGAGGCTACCGAGGGCAAGTAATAACAGGAAAAACGATTTCTTTAACTTTGTCTCAAAATGAGACAAAGTTGAAACCCACACAACCGGAAAAGTGATTGCCTTTTTAACTTCTGCCCTACCAGGGCACAAGTTGGGTTGGATATACCGAAAAAAAGAACGGGATGCCAAAACACCGGACACCAGTGGAGCGGGGGCGGGCGGATGTTCCATAAGCAGCGCCTACGCAATCGGACGATTAACGGCGAACGGGCGCGTTATGTGGTTGGCATCGGGTGCTTGTCAACCGAAGCAACCACTTCGCGCACGGAGCCGTTCATCGCCCGATTGCGTTCAGCGCGGCGTTGGAACATCCGCACGCTCCCGCCCCACAGAACTAGATATATAATACGATCCCTGCATAT
>Ga0136643_10005606_pt1 | contig 17759 bp, 11 predicted proteins | sample TergutLab28metaG_FD_96883 | JGI IMG/M metagenome (GOLD analysis project Ga0136643, IMG submission 96883) | Labiotermes labralis P1 segment gut microbial communities from Petit-Saut dam, French Guiana - Lab288 P1 (version 3) (version 3) | ecosystem: Host-associated > Arthropoda: Insects >... | reverse complement strand
GTATATATTTTTACCGTTGGGCTGTAAAGGGTTAAATCTCGGTAATAAAAACCAGTCAGTTAATGCTGTACAGGGAAATAATGGCTATTTGTTCTCAGATCCATAAAGAACACATAAATACACTGTGTGGGCAGAACGTAGAATTGCTGAATGTTAAACTGGCGGTACATATAGTGACCATTGGGCTTTAGAGGGTTAAATTTCAGTTACAAAAACCACACAGTTAATTCTGTATTGGGAAATAATCGCTGTTTGTTCTCAGATCCACACGAAACACATAAATACACTGTGTGGGCAGAACGTAGAAATGCTGAATGTTAAACCCGGTGGTACATATAGTGACCGCTGGGCTTTAGAGGGTTAACATGCATCGTTGTTACTTAGCAACACTACAAATACGGCCACTTTTATTTACAGAATTAAAGCGCAACGTACCTGCACGTCAAAAAACGCGAATCTTCGATAATATCAATACTGGTTTAACGTTTGTATTACGAAGCCTGTTAAATAATGATGTGGACAGGATTTGGTACGAAGATATCATGACTTTATCGAGGTATTGCCTGGAAGAATGATCCCATCCTCTCTCTTTATCAAGACTATGGCCTTTCGATCTGTTGGGTTCATTTCCAACTTGTGAGTGGTCTAGTTTGGCCTCTTACTCATTCATTTTCCATGTATCATATACAGGTATACACACCATGGATTTGGAAGTAGTCATATGATAATAGTAAAGAGCATCTGTCATTGAAGACACTTGTCTTAAGTATCTAAGAGTACACAGATAAACATTTAATCTAGTAGTGATTAACAATAGCAACAAATATTATAAGTTAAATGTAATAAATGACATGTGTAATCTTATGTAATGAACATGAAATAATGTATCACTTTTGTAATGTGTTTTCCTTACATTCATAAAATTCCTTCATACAGTAAAAATAATTATGATATAGAAACCTTTTTAAAGAGGATCTGAAATGCTCTGGATTTTGAACTAAAGCTTTTAAACTGTAAATAATAGTAATTAGTATATATACTGGGAATATAATGTCATTATTTGCATGTTCCTGAAAGTTTCCCTACAAGAGTCCCTTGGTCTAGTATTTGTAATGATTCTGATGATTTTCTTTTGAAATATAAATACCTTTTTGGCATAAGAGCAGTTGCCCCAGAAGATCACACTGTAGCTCATAATGGTGTGAATGTGAGCAAAATAGATTATTTTTTGTGTTTCTATTGGTAATGAATATTTTACACAGCTCAAGGCATAGCACGCTGTAGATATTTTTTTAATTAATTGATCAATATGTTCTCCATGTTTGCACCATGTATCGATGATAATTAAACACTTTATTATCCAACTAATGCACAATATATAATATGTAGATACAATTAAAATTATAAAATATTTAAAAGTGCTCCAATATGTTTCAGATCACAGAGGATCCATCATCAGGGAGCCTTGTACAGTGCTTGGCTAAAAATTACAAAAATGATTCTAATGATAGAATCATTCTTGCAATTCTATAATTTTAACTGTATCTACATATTATATATTGTGCATTAGTGTTTAATGATCAATATGCTGTTTCCATGGTAGAGTGTCACCAATTATTAAGCCAAGAAATTTTGTTTCAGATGTGTCTGATATATAATTATGATTATGCTGAATTTGCATATTAACGTAGTGTTTTATGGATCTAAGTTATGAGTTTCGCTAAAATTTAGGTTGAGTAGATTATTATTAAACCAGGTGTTTATGTCGTTAAACAGCATATTTGCATGTAAGTTAAAATCGTCTCTATTGGTATCTGTTATGATGTTAGAGTCATCAGCAAAAAGTACTATATTATTATCTTTATTTATTATTCTTGGTAGGTCATTTATTTAAATAAAAACGAAGAGGGGGCCAAGAATCGAACCCTGGGGCACACCACAATTAATCCTTACCCATTTTGAAGAGTTAGTATTGTAATCTATTTTATTAAGTGTTACTTTTGGTATCTACTAGTTAAGTATGATTCTATTAATGTCTTAAATTTACCATCTATTCCGTAGAATTGAACTTTGTCTAATAGTATTCTGTGATTTACACAATCAAAGGCTTTCTGTAGGTCACAGAAAATACCTCCAGCTATTTGACTATTGTTCATAGCCGTTAAAATACTACTGATATGGGAGAAAGCAACTTTTTCAAATGAGTGTTGCATTCTGAATCCAAATTGTTCTTGTACAAGGATACTATTTGTTTCAATGTGAGTATAAAGTTTTTCAAAGACTTTAGAAAAGGAAGTTAATAAGGTATTGGTCTACAGTTTGAGATTCCTGTTTACAGCCTTTTTTAAAGATGGGCTTAACTATGGCATACTTTAGTCTCTCAGGAAAAACACCAGAACTAAGTGCTGCATTACAGGTGTAAGTCAAGGGGGAAATAATAAATGGTGAACTTAATTTTATGATACAGTTTGAAATTTCATCATACCCAGATGTATTTTTGGAATTTAGTGATTTAATGATTTTTCCAATTTCATAGGTTGAGGTATACTGCCAATTTAAAGTAGCAAAGGGTTTACTAAAATATTTAAATAAATAATTAATTGGATTGATCATGCTGGAATTTTTAGCTTTATTGTTGTCAACATTAATGGAGTCTACCACTGATGGAAAATAATTATTATAAAGATTCGCAATTTCTTTTTTGGTTTGTTATTATTTTTCATTCATTACAAGTGAAGGAACAGACATGTCATGCTGAGTTGTCCCTTTTTCATTATTAATAATTTTCCAGGTGGTGTCTGTCCCTCTTCATTCGTTCGATCTGTTTTCTCCAGTCATCTTTATTACCTCTAACTTTATCTAAAACTCAGAACATATTTAATTCATATAACTGATCAACAAAACCATTACGCAAGTGTATAGTAACCAACTCACGTAAAAATATACACGCTCACAAGCACCATGGTAAACATAAAAAAACTGTCACAGCCGAGAACTGAACCCGGCACTTTTGTACAATATAATTAAAAAGCGCCACCGCCGCCAATACAGCATCTCGCAGTTTTTGACGCCGACACAGGGTGCTCTGTACCTTGACCAACAATGAAACGCCGTTAAAAATTCAATGAGGCATTCTACCAGCTAATTAACGTGAGGTTGTAAATGTTGACATGCAGTTCTGAAATGGAGGAAGTATGAGTGCACATAAACTTCTGTCGTATTTGGGTGGCTGGGAATAAAGAGACGCGGATATCAAGATAATGAAGTTAATTAACATGGCAATCATGTCATAAACTACATTTCTATCTCAGCTACATCCGTTATGAGTCAGTCCCACACAAGCAGCCAGCAAGCACACTGGTAAAAAAAAATTCTACAAATGCCGACGTGAATTAACCAATTTCCATTGTTAATATCAAACGACATTTGAATGCTGGAGTCACGTATCAGTGAAGATGATGAGATTTATTTCAGACTCTTCACAATTAAGGTAATCAAATGGGCAAAACTCTTATTTAGTATACGGCAGGTCCCGGGCTCAAACCTCAAACCAGAGACTGGATATCTTAGCCGAAGTTTTTTCGTGAATGTCCTCAGTCTCTTGAGACAAATTCTGAGGCAGCGCCCCAAATTACGTCATGGCCACTTCCTTCTTCAACCTTTGATATTCATTGCTCGCCCTTCCATTGAACAGCACAGAGTCCTAGTTACAGCACGGCCATTAAATAAGCCATCAATAAACAATGAAAAAGAAAAGCTTTCTCTTTTGAACAGAAACTCAGGACAACCATGGCATAAACACCTGCCAGACAACACAGGGATACTACCTTTGAATGAAGATGACAAAAATCGACACATATGTTTTTGGCAATGGAAGATAAAATACTGTTCAGAATTTTAAAAAATGCCTATTAATGCATACTTTCAACTTTTCTTAACACTACACATGCATGTCTTTGACAGAATTTGTTGTACATCCCTGATGATGACCATTAAAAGTCGAAACATGTACAAGGAACATAAAAGACAAATCATTATTCATTACTAAGTGTGAATTTTTTTTGGATCAAATACTGTATGTTTTTGACATAATCCCATATCCAATGGGCATAAGTATGAATACTGTAAGACTCATATATACGCAGAATATGAAACTATAGTGCATGATATCTCATATATAAGGACTAAAATATGAAAACAGGAAAATCTTGAACAAAATTACATATTCAGAATCACAGTAAATTCTGCTGTGGGTGCCAAAACTTGGATCATACATGGTGGCCAATTTGAAACACCAACACAACATTCACCTCAATGGATGAAGAAAAACCAAGATAGCTACTGTATGTAAAAGGTAACATCATGGCACCATGTAGGTGTAATGTTTATACCCCTTCACATATCTTAAAAGCCTGATAATGTGTCACTCAAACACAGTGCTTTCATGGTGATTTAATGTCGCCAGCAACAATAAAACTTAGTTAGGTCTTCACATAAAGCACCCGATATTTTGCCAGATTTAAACCAAATCTGAAACTTCTCATCAGATTTTTATGGAAGTCCCCAGTATCAAATATCAGCTAAATCTGCCGAGCGGGAGCCACGCCAATTTATGTGGACAGATGGACAGACAAACATGAATGGCGCTTTTCGCGACTCCGCAAATGCACCTAAAAACGTACGTAAGAAGCATAATAACAGGCCTCGCTAAAATTACAATTTTATATATATACTGTATATTTGACACACATTCTGCAGGGTATTTCCTAACTACAATGACAGGGTCCCTTACAGTTACCAAGTTCATGAAGTTTCCAGCACTGTAATACTGCAAGATAAGTTATCTAAAATCATCTTCAGTCAAACGCAATTGAGACAATGCTATACTAATAGTTCTCACATTTATCTTGACCACTGCTCCCTTATCAACTTCATTGTGCTGTCTGTGTCTTCTTTAGCCACCATCATCAATACCAAAATGCTTCCCCTACATCAAATGACTCATCACAGTGAATGTTTAATGGCAGTGGCCCACATGATGTCAACAAACCAGACTAAAATTAGCAGCTATATATACATCACCTGACTTCGGGTCTCTCAGCAACAATCAAAACCACAACTAAGCTGTCAGAAAACATTTGCAGCACATCTCAACATGCTGCTGTTTTAAAAAATAAGCAAAATTAATAAAATACATCTAATTGCATCCTTGTTGTTACCCATGGCTATAAAATACCTAGAAATATCAGTACTTCCTTGTCATCAGTACTTTAAAAACCAGTACAGAGGAAGGATTTATATATTTTGTGAAGCAGCTGTTTTTCTAACTTTTAATCTCATAATGCCACATAACTGAGGTAAAGTGTTGAAGCTATATAATTTTTTAAGTATACGTAAACATACATTCAGATTAAACAACTACAGTATATACTGTTTTTGTTTCTCAGGCTCCTGCTACAGCTGCAAACAAGCATCTTCAGGCAATCCATTAAAATTATGTGTAAACCAGTACATATGAAACCACAAAGTTTTAATCTATACATATAAAACCTCTCCCAGCCACAAACACATACCATGGGGGCAGGGGGGGAGGATGTTGCCCCACTCATTCTTAACCTCAGCACTAGATGGAACTAAACAGATAACTTCACACCCTGGCTACTTCACCCCCAAGAAGGAACCCTGGTACCCACTGCATTGGAGGCCCAGTGGACCCCAAACAAATTATATTGACAAAATGAAATAATGACTAATTTACAATCCACAATCTTTGTATTTACATCGAAACATTACAAAGTCCACCATGTTAGACCTACATAAATTAGCCACTGTCAGTGCACAGAATGAATAACATAAAAAAAATGTAATAATGATCCGCATTGTATATTATTATTCGTATATAAACCTCTGCAAAATTTCAGTTCTCGTACTAATTCCTGTCTTTGCCAACTAAGCGTGTGTTTATATACGTGTAGTTAAAGCATGACGGAATATCGCAGTTAAAGCACATTATTTCCCAAACTTACATGTGGAACGTTTATGTATCCTTTTGCCTCCCACAGATTTGTGTAACGCCTGAATAAATTTATGCAAATGCATTTGATCAACTACAATGTCAGAGAAAGAGCACACAACAGATTAATGCATTGTTGTAACTAAGCGTGAAAGTGGTGTATGTTGTTACAACATCCCAATGACCATGTCAAACCGTATCAAAGTGTGGGCGAATTTCGAACATACATTCGAGTATGCGTGCCCATATAAGTACATGACAATTTATGCAGCCTTTTTCCTTTTACCTCTGCTGTAATGTGATGGCCACATTTTCTACATATTTACCCTTTGCTATTAACCGCAATATGTTATTGAGGCAGTGTTCACACAGTTCTTGTTTGTCCACATAAAGTCCACACTATTAATTAAATAGTAGTTATTTCACAGCTTCTTACCTGAATGAACTGTATTGTGATAGCAGATTTACCGACGCCACCACCTCCAACGACAACCAACTTATAAGTCTGTGCATAACTCAGTCGATCATTCTGTCTCGACATTTTTATTAAAGCGCTTTACCACAACACACAGGAAATACTATACAACAGACACTACAACGCCTTCATGCTACAATAATGGCCGCATCCACTCGCTTCCATACACGGATCAGCTTCCAACGTTACTTTTAAGCTGCTGGCTGCTGCCGTCTGATACCAACTTTTCGTATCGATGCTTCCATACGTATACACCAGAGCGTAGCACCATCTAGGTAGATCCATGGTAGAAAATTCGTCGTCACATGCTAGATCTGTGCATGTCCCTACTAGTTACGGGCATGAATCAGTGATATCAGAGAACTGCTGATCCTGCAATGGTGGGCGAAGTTGAACGGGTGGGGTAGTAGATGATCGACAGAACGTAACACTCATCTTACATTATTCGTCATTTGGGATGCGATGCCATCCAGAGTAGTTACCTAGTTTTTAAAAATTCGACCAACTTAATTGAAAGTCGCGATCCTTCTTACCAAACAAAAGAGTATACACAACTTTATGAATAATCTCAAAAGTGAAGGAAACAATGCATTAAATTATTGTCCTCTTATCACAGCTCAGGATCAGCAACTTTATGCATGAAAACAAGATTAACGATCCTCACTTATTGGTGACCACTTTCCCATAACTTAACCTATCACAATTAAAAATGTAATCTCACACTCCATTTTGTAATCTGAAACCCTCACCAGTTCACAGTACACTTCCATAATGTGACAGAATCTGTTAACATCATGATGGTATAACAACCTGAACTCACTAGAAGCAAGTATTATTATGCTTCAACATAAAGTTCATCTAATTCCTCCAACACACAAAACACACTGCATCTAACAAGCAAGACTTGATGCTTTCACAGCAATGTTGCTGAGGATGTATGCCTTCTAGAATGTGACACTGTGTCAGGTGAGTGGCTTCTGGCATTTCAAACAAATACAGTGCCTTCAACTTCACGGGTCCAGCGGTCCCAGAAATTCTTCTGTTTGACCTTTTAAGCAGACGGCAACACATGCCTTTGATATGCTGGAAACCACTAACACAATGATACACACATCCTAGAAAACCTTATTCCTCTGCATATCCATTACAAAGAACAACTGATTAAAACAGCTTTGGCAAATAATCACTGTTTGAGAATCATATGGAACCCACAACCATATTTTATGGGCAGAATGCAGAATTATATTCGAGATGTGGTAAATATGACAGCCGGTGGTTTTTAAATAGTTTATCAGAAATGTGTGTGGTCCCAATGACAAAAATTGGAAACTGTTGTCAGAGTACCTGTAATAAGTGCAGAGTGTCAGATGTGAGGGCAAAAAGGAGCCAAATCAAATCAATGGAAAAAATCTGCTTAATTACTATTTTTCTCACATAGTTTATCTGGCAGGGAACACCTGTGTCACAAATAAGAAAGAATAATAACATCAGCATCGGAGGGTGAAGATTGAGGATAGACAAATGTGGAATAGAACTGTCGAACAGACCAAGACCCACCCAGGGTTGTAGAGTCAATAGAAGAAGAATAATAATAATAACATCAGCATCATAAGTGCTGAAGATTACTATAATGTTCTAAAAAAACAGTGAGATATGAGATGGAAGAAAACTGTAGGGAAAAGGAATGTCTCCGTGTGTACAAAGCCAGGAATTTTCAGAAGGAAGGTGTGTGAATAAAAATTGCCAGTTGTCTAGACTTTAGGCAGAACAATTCTCAGTATCTGACAAGATCAGCCTGTAACATGTAACACATATTTTATTGTGACCCTAGAACTAAGACCAAGTACCAAACAACAGTCTAGGTACAACAATGCATAGCATTTACATTACATTAAACTAGCATGAGCATGTTATTTTAAATGGAATTTCATACACAGATGATACACATAAGAAATTGTGCTTATCATTTTTTAAATTCTGAATGTACCTAATTTTGGAACCACCTACTGCACAGAATATGTCCATCATCTTGTGTTGAAAGATGATAAAATGCTATAATTTGGTACAGACACAAGATGATGGATAAAGTCCATGAATTAGATGATTCAAAGTGTGGCTATATCGCCGTTAAAATTGTATACATTTATATGTTTAAGTTTGCTAACCTGCTACACAAACAAACACTTATAAAAGTTCTGATATGAGGCACAATAATTTCAAAGAAGAGTTCACATAATATACCTTGTTGAATGTTGAATAATATTTACATTACACTGCTGCAACTAAACTTGGAGACCCACAACTTAGAAATGAACACATCATTTTTTGTACAACAAAAGGCCCATGCTTAAAATAGCTGACCAATTTTTTTGTGTGCTTACCCAAGATGTGCTAATTAAATCATCTCTAATCAGTCTTTAATGTGCATATTGGTATGTGGACCTCATTATAGACCATGAGACAAAAAAAAAGTACATAAACGTGGCTGCAGTTTGTTTACATAACACCACACATGGCAAAAATATTGTATGTACCAGGATAAAAGATGATCTGTGCAAAATTATAACGTAACCCCCAATTTTTCAGAGGAAGAAAGACAAAAAATTGTCGCATGTTCTAGTAAATATGGTACGTACACATGCATGCATACATTTGAGATCTGAGGTTCTTGAATTGGTAAATTATGACCACATTCAAAGTTTTAATGGAACCAGGTGCCTCCCTCTTTTGAGGATCACATCCCAGCAGACCATAATCTTAAATGACCTTAACATCAAGGTCTGAGGTTCTGAAAGCAGTGATAACAAACAATGCTGTGATATGCCATGTAGTTTGATAGAAGGGTGTGAACATTTTGGAGGAACCTGCTACCTCAATCTTCAAGGTTTACGTTGGAGGTGGACCATGCCTCTGAATGTTTGTGCAATTCTAACAGACTACATGACATTACATCCCAAAACACAACAGTCTTCAACTGCATGCTATTTTCATAAATAAATCTCGCCAAAGTAGAAGAATATGAAATATAAACTAAACCACAGTCACTTAGTCTGTGTTTCATTGTATAGATAATGGCTGGCTAGTCTGTACCACAACTGTTGATTGTATGTACAAACCAGTCACAAGCAAAACATACACATTTAGATTAAACTTAACTCTTTTGCAACCACTTCCCACTTTAATGTACTGAGTGGCTATAAATTCTGGGGGCCTCAACCTCCTGTAGCCCTGCAGACTTGTCCAGGGCCTGTAAAGGGAGAGCTATACCTTTACCTTTACCTTTTGCATCCATTTTATTTCTGATTTCACTCCTACCACCTACAAAGTCACTAGCAACTAAACAACATGCCACCTTTGTTCTGTCTGTGAATGACTGCACAAAACGTCAAATTATGTAAATAACAAAGGTGTAACAATCAGCACGGTCAGAATGAGGAAGTAAAGTCACAGAACTGGTCATGGAAGGCTTCTGACAGCGGACCTGTATAGAACAATTACAATGTCGAAAGTTTTTTGACGGAAGAGAAAGGGTTATATTGTTTTTAAAAAAAAGACAAAACTTGCACATACATCACATTTCAGAATCAATCACCTTCATAACATCTTTGTTGAACGATGACTGTATGAGCACAAATTACCGTCCTGGGTCCGAATTATGTACATTGAATGAAAACACAAGCCATATCATTGTATAACATTAAAGTGTTTACAATATCAACTATTTCCACTTCACAATGGAACAACAAATGTCTGAAGGCAGTCAATCATACCCAGAACACAGCCCATCATTGTCAATACAAGTTTTTGCATTTTATCAGTTCCAGTGGCAAGACAGAGAAAAGGTGAGAAGTACACTTTGCACGAACAGAAACATACAGCAGCCAATTAATATCTTTAATTATGCAGGAAAAAAAGTATTTGGATATAAAAATAATGTTGCATGACTGAGAGTTATGATGCTCCTGAAAGGTTCCTATGGTTTTCCTAAATTCCTCCACATTTATTCTAAGATTGTGTATTAATGAATCAGCTTTAGCAGTGTAAAGTATAAAACGATGAGGTACGTGGGGCATTCAGAAATGATTTGGACTCAACTCATTTGCAGCAGATATGTTACCTTTGGGCTGAAGACTAGCTCAACATATTCCCCTCCTAGGTTATACATTGCTGCATTCTCCTTATGAGCTTCCAGAAGGCTTCATGAAACTACTCTTTAGGGGTTTTTCCTGGCCATTGTTGAAGCTATACAACCAGTTGAAACAGTGCTGTGTGCAGGTGCTTTCTCTCCATAAATTTCAGATAAATAGATAAATGACAATGAATATCTGATGGTTTAAGATCTTTTTTCCAAAGGAACCATGTGGTACATCTCTGACCATGATCATTGCCTTCCATTTTGCTACTCTTGTACATGCTCTTCAACCACTAGACTTGGTAATGATGCAGCAGCTTTTCACAGGTGTGCAGGGCTAGGGCCATTTGGTGGTGGAATGATGCATTTGATGATAATTTGTAAGATCTCGCAGCTAGTTAGATGCTAAAGAGCAGCCCTTGTCAAAATTATTTCTGAATGCCCTTTGCAATTTTCTGTCCAATGGTCCCCAATATCCAAATGGCATTGGTTTGTTTGAAAGTTCCCTGGCTTCATACAATTGTCCTTTTGATAATATTGGCATTACTAATTTGGAGCACTGGTGGAATGATACTCATGAAAAAAATGAGGTACTAAGACAGAAACCTGTCTGAGTGCCATTTTGTCCACCACAAATGTCACAGACTGGCCTGGGATGGAAACCAGGCCTTCACCTCAAAATAATCTACAAAAATTCAGTTCATTCCTCACAGAAAACATGCTGTATCTCCAATAATGCTGTTGAGGGAGAATGAATTATGCAGTGTGAAAATGTAATTCTTCCACACTCAAAGCCAATTAAAGATAGGTGCTAACCTGAAACTGTAACTTGCCTGCTATTTTTAGAAGAATCTCAAGAATTATACAAATTTTTTAGTTCACTTATTCTGAGAATTATAAGATATATACACACGTACCCAATGGACAAAATGCACACATTACTTGAATGTTCAAAGAATATGGTACAAACAGAAACTACTGTACTTCAACAGGCCAAATCAGCAGTGTTTAGGCAGAAGAGCTCCGGAAATAATACAAATGACAACCAACAGGGTGTTATGAGTCCTGCTTGTATCGTCTTGGCAAACAATTACGTATTTAATCCAATTCTGATACATTAGTACCGCCAAGACATGAACAACATACAGAAAAATAATTCTATAAATCAAACATCTGCATGGACAGAATTTTAATTTCTTAATGCTGATAAAAAGTGCAAAATGACTACTGTATAAACATAATAAAGTTGCAGATAAGTCAGCAGGAAGAGACACGTGCATGTCTTTATCCCACTGTCATCATTGTTTTCCACGTGGATTCTTCTAATATTCAAGTCAAACCTACCCAGAAATGACTACTGTACAAAGATAATATCATGTCGTCCTTTCATTATCAAACTCTCAAACGCACCCCACATGATGTACTGTTCTGCAGACACAGGGAAAAGCCCGTAATGGGCACAGTGCCTATTTCACTTTCGGTGAAACCAAGCCTCGTAGCATGTCAAACGTGTTACCATCCGGATGCACAGTGAACAAGATCCCATCCTGGCCTTGAACTTTCAGGAATCCAAAGTCATCCAAACCAATTACGTTAGCCCTCTGAGTTGATTCTCTTGGACCCACAACTGTAATTTCGGAATCACTGCAGACAAACAAACTGTTATCGTGTGTTGTTTCAACCTTTATGTTGCAGTTTCCTACTGGCTACTGTGTACAGCCCTCTTCAGAGTGCTAACATTGTTAACCTCCCGAGTTGATATATGGCCACATTACATGCAGAAAAAGTGAATCTAAAATCACCCATTCTCAGAAGGTAAACAATTATCCAACCCCGCCAACCTGAAATATGACCACTAACACAAAAGTATCAGGAGATTGCTGTATTGTCTATAGCTTATATCACAGTTTTCTTCTGTCCCTGGTAACAATTACCTTATGCCTTATGACATGCCATAAAAAATTCTTTCACTTCATTCCTGATTTATCACTTAACATAAGTTGATAATCTGATACCACATAACCTGTGCAGAGCAACCAATCTTGCAATATTCAGAAAACTTCCAAACCTATGAGCTAAGAGGTTTGTTAAAATTTAAATCTAGCTGTATTGATCTCCATTTTGTTGCAACAATATGGTAAGGCTGAGTCACTACACCCTGTAGCCTGTTGTAGCAGTGTGGTAAGGCCGAGTCACTAGGTACTGCAGTCTGTTTTAGCAGTGTGGTAAGGTTGAGTCACTAGGTCCTGCAGCCTGTTGTAGCAGTGTAGTAAGGCTGAGTCACTAGTTACTGCAGCCTGTTGTAGCAGTGTGGTAAGGCTGAGTCACTAGGTACTGCAGTCTGTTGTAGCAGTGTGGTAAGATTGAGTCACTAGGTCCTGCAGCCTGTTGTAGCAGTGTGGTAAGGCTGAGTCACTAGTTACTGCAGCCTGTTGTAGCAGTGTGGTAAGGCTGAATCACTAGGTACTGTAGCCTGTTGTAGCAGTGTGGAAAGGCTGAGTCACTGGGTACTGTAGCCTATTGTAGCAGTGTGTTAAGACTGAGTCACTAGGTACTGTAGCCTGTTGTAGCAGTGTGGAAAGACTGAGTCACTAGGTACTGTAGCCTGTTGAAGCAGTGTGGAAAGGTTGAGTCACTAGGTACCTCAGCCTGTTGCAGAAGTACGGTAAGGCTAAGTCACTAGGTCCTGTAGCCTGTTGCACCAGTGTGGCAAGGCCAAGTCACTAGGTCCTGTAGCCTGTTGTATCAGTGTGCTAAGGCTGAGTCACTAAGTCCTGTAGCCTGCTGTAGCAGTGTGGTAAGGTTGAGTCACTAGGTATCTCAGCCTGTTGCAGAAGTACGATATGGCTAAGTCACTAGGTCCTGTAGCCTGTCGCACCAGTGTGGCAAGGCCAAGTCACTAAGTCCTGTAGCCTGTTGTAGCAGTGTGAAAAGGTTTAGTCACTAGGTACTGTAGCCTGTTGTAGCAGTGTAGTAAGGCTGAGTCACTAGGTACTGCAGCCTGTTGCAGCAGTGTGGTAAGGTTGAGTCATTAGGTACCTCAGCCTGTTACAGAAGTATGGTAAGGCTAAGTCACTAGGTCCTGTAGCCTGTTGTATCAGTGTGCTAAGGCTGAGTCATTAAGTCCTGTAGCCTGTTGTAGCAGTGTGGTAAGGTTGAGTTACTAAGTCCTGTAGCCTGTTGTAGCAGTGTGGTAAGGCTGAGTCACTAGATACTGTAGCCTGTTGTAGCAGTGTGGTAAGGTTGAGTCACTAGGTATTGCAGCATTTTGCAGCATTGTGGTAAGGCTGAGTCACTAGGTACTACAGCATGTTGCAGCAGTGTGGTACAGCGGAGTCACTCAGTACTGCAGAATGTTATACCAGAACAAAGCACTAGTGGAATAAATGGCTGGGGAAAGCTGACTTGCTTGGATAAAAACCTACCCTAGTGTTTTTTTGTCCCTTAAAAGAGCCCCACAGCCTAAACTGGCAGTAAACCTTGCCCGCCTTGCTGAGAAACTGGCAGCTAATCATCCAAAATATGGCACAGCTTTTGTCTTGCTTCCCTAACTTTCAATTTTCAAATTTTAAAATGAAATGCGTCCTTCTAACATCCAGTTAAGAACCATTATGTATGCACACCTGTGAAGCCAGTAACTGTAGTAGAGGTCCAAAACTTGCTGTACCTTGCCTGCCTGGACAGCATTCAAAAGATGCTCTAGTTGTGTGAACGTGATTGCAAACAGCTTCTCTCGTGACAGTGGTGCCAACTTCTCATGTGGAGCAGATGCCATAGAAGAGAACTGGGCAATCATCTCGTTGATACATGTTGTGGGTATCCGATTGTCAAGGTTTACACCAAGACCTGAATTGACACAAAAGTGTTGACAACTGAGAGCAAAACAATGTTTCAATACAACTATTAAAACTTGGATAAGCAGACATTTAGAACTGGCAAACAGCATAATATTTACATTAAGTCTTCATACAACACAATAAAGTTGATGTCTCTGCACCTTCGACCTTGGAGAAGGAACTTATCCAGTTTGCAGAACTGTGCGTTGTTTCTGGAACACTAAATCAAGGATGCAGTCCAGAAACCCAACAACTGAATTTACCACAGAAAATAAAAAGTTTAGTCTTGATAAATGCCTGCATTACAGTCTTGGGGGTTGAGACCAAGGCAACTGCTTCTGAGCTACGTTAGCGAATGAGATCCCATTCACTACCATCACAGGTAGGACAATGGCCAGCAGAAGACACCTACATGTTTTAAATCATCTTATTCACCACATTCACAAAGTTAATTTCTTTTAAAACTATGAGCAACAAAGGCTTGTAAAAGGACACATACAAACATAGGTTAATGAGCATATGATAGCTTACCAATATTACAAACAGCCAACGTTGAATCTACGGTAGTATTCACAATAAGACCACCTAGTTTTGCCGATCGGCCAGCGTAGATGTCATTGGGCCATTTCAGACGTATGTCCAAGTCCTGTAAAGTGTCCAATATGCTGAAGAAATCCAAATGTAAAATGGACAAAGATGTTTATCAGCTACACTTATGATGATTTCATTTATTAATGGTTCACTCAACAAACAGTCAGTGGATCAGTTTACATAGCGTATAATGGAAAAGGAGGAATAAATTGGAATGAATGTGGAAGGAAGTGGTCATTGTCCAATTTCAGGCACTATCCTGGCATTTGCCTGCAACAACTATGGAAAACCAAGACAAACCTCAGCAGGAGAGCTGGTCTCCAGGCTGAGGTTCAAACCTGGAATCTCTTCAGTACTTAACAGGACAGCTAACTACTTGAAGAAAAAAATTATGAGTATGTGAGAAGCAAGCTAGCAAGAGATGTGCACTGTCCAGCAACAAACACAGTATGATTTGAAAAACAATCATAAATACATATGTTTTCAGTCAAGCACAATGATATTTTATTATTCAAATTATTGGCAACAAGTTTTGGTCATTAGACCATCATCAGGCCATCATTAAACAAAATTTAAAACAGGTTACCTGTAGTGCACATTAATTTCATGTCATATGGGATCCCATAAAATTTATATCAATAGAGACAATATACATAATTTGTAGTTTTAACACAGCCTAACTAAGTGTTGTATTATTATGCATCAATTTTAAATCCAATTTTATTTCACATCTCCATAAAACTCTTATATTATATCACAAGCAATACAACTCAAAGTTGTTAACAGATTTTTAACATTGGTATAAGTTTTGTAGAATCCCATATGACATGAAATTAATGTGCACTACATGCAACTTGTTTTAAAGTTTATGTAATGATGACCTGATGATGTTCTAATGACTGAAACTTGTTGCCAATAAGTTGAATAATAAAATACTGTTGTGCTTGACTGAAAACATATATATTTGTTATTGTTTTTCAATTCTATAACACAATAGGATGTCCTTTACACACACACACACACAAAAACCATATGATTTGCTAAGGCTATCAGTCATGCCCTATTAAAAGCGAAGGCATCTGAGTCTGCCAAGCCTAAGGAAAGACCAATACATGGCTGTACCTGGTATCCTGGAAGGTTGCACACAGCTGAAACAACAGAAAGAGCCACAATATGTTGCAGTAGAGGAATGTGCTGTCCAAGGTATGAAGCGAGAGGGATGTGAAGTTGTAATGAGAACATGGCACACCCTTCAGGGCTGAGCCACATGTTGGTACTACGCCCTACACCACCTGTTTGCTGGAATGGCACAACGGCCAGACCATGTTGCAGTGGCACACCTGACAGTATATGCATCGAACTTGTCATCACATCCGAATAGATGACAAGGCGGCCCAACACTTCAGAGTGGAGATTCTGAACACACAAGACACAGGCCATGAATTCAGCACATTATACTACACATTAGCAGTAAGTCTGACAAAAGCAGGACACAGTTTCTTTGCTGCTAACCGTATGTCCATCACCTGACAAACTGTAATAATATTAATGTGCTATACCATGGCCCCTTTCATGGGTAATTTCTTTATTATAACATCAAACCAACCACTAATTTCAGCCACCACAGTGCTGTCATCTGATAGAGCTAGGTCATATTACATGCTTTTTGCTCAACTCATTCTTCAGCCTTGGTTTGCATCTCACACAGAACACACAATGCTGCATTACATTCTCAGTGCTCAATAGTTTATTTACCTCAGCACATACCTCACAAAGAATAATCATTTGTAACCATGGCAATTGCAGTGTGATATCCCTGACTGCCCTGACAACCATGACTTGTTGCAGGTTAATCATTATCCCACAGGGTAGCAACCCTGTGGCCCTAACCCATCATGAACCAATTTTGATTACATTTGGCAAAGAGTACCATAATAATCCTAACATTATTATCAAGATTTCAGGTCCCCCCCTCCTATTTCCTAGCAAGCTATGACTGGCGCAGATACACAGACATCTTGTATTATACAAATGTTAGCCATAGCAAACTGTTAATACAACAACTAGTGGAACTTTTGTGTAACCTCTCCCAAAATGTTCACTGCCAGACATATAAAATGCTCCTCCAATAACCACCAACTCACCCACCCTGAAGAAGGCAAATGCAATATTAGCAGAAACGTCAGAAAATCTTCAGTCTACTATGAAGTCTAATCCTCCTGACAGATTATCCAATGCATGTTTCAAAAGAAAATGTTTTCTCATTTGATATTATTCCCACCAAATTTGCAATGAAATTTCAATAGGCTGTATGCTAGTTCCCAGAATAAAGGACTACTCAGAACCATTACACATTCACATGGCACAGAAAATCACAGTACAGCTGTTTGTACCTCACAAGACTGCATAGCCACCATGTGAGTTGACACTTTACAAGTGACGACTGACCACACAAGGTCTGTAAATAAAGTAATGAGACTGCCTGCGTATTGCACGATCTGGCAATACTGCGGGCTTGCCCTTCACATGAAGGTTAGATAAGAGTCTCATAGACTTCTAGTATGAGTTTAAAATCGCTAGCGTCAACACGCTAATTTTAGTGCGGTTTCTTGTGAAGCAGTTTTTGTGTGTGTGTCACGGAAATGGAAGAGCGCAATTTCGAGCAACGATGTGCAATAAAGTTTTGCGTCAAACTTGGGGAAACCGGCATTG
>Ga0136643_10005604_pt1 | contig 17760 bp, 13 predicted proteins | sample TergutLab28metaG_FD_96883 | JGI IMG/M metagenome (GOLD analysis project Ga0136643, IMG submission 96883) | Labiotermes labralis P1 segment gut microbial communities from Petit-Saut dam, French Guiana - Lab288 P1 (version 3) (version 3) | ecosystem: Host-associated > Arthropoda: Insects >... | reverse complement strand
TATTATTTTTGGGGGGGGGGGGGGGGGGGGCGCAGACCATGGACATCCGGAAAGCCGACTTTTTCCCCTTTTAGGGAAGGAGGTAAGGTGAAGAGAGATCGGCACGCATGTTTTCATTCTGCTTTGCTTCTGTTCGCCCTGTTACTTGTTGGTCGATGCACGGTGTGGTAGATTCTTTTTGTAACAAAGACATATATTCGTAAGTTTTCAAGAAAACCTCCTTTTCCCAGTCTCACGGACTGAAGTTAGAGCGAAGCTTCTTATTCACCGTCTTTTCGTGTTTCATTGGAGTTGAATGAATAAAGGGAACTGTCCCATTTGTCTTTGTTAGTGATCACATATTGCTGTTGGTTTGGTGAACTTTCGGTAGGTCAGATTTGTAGTTAGTCAATGACAGGACATACGACTGGTGTTTGCGGTTTTGGAGTTTGGGCGTGGTAAGCAGTAAACATGCTGAGGTGGTACTGGGGCTGGACACCGCTTAATGTAGGCGTATACTACGGTGATGTAAGTAGCTATACTGCCTTTCTTTGCCACATATTGGCCATATTTTGAGGGTATTTTCTTTTTAAAAAACTGCATTTCTATACAAAATATTTGTTACAGACTTGCACTTTAACAGTGCTATTTAAGCGACAATACTGTCCATATTGAGTAGTGACGCTGGTCTTCAACTGATAATCGACCATCTAGTTTGATTTGTTGTATTTCGCATTTATAGCAACAGATTCAATGTTCTGGATTACTGTTTTTGGAATAAATATTATACATAGTGATGGCAGTGTTTCGGCTTCTTATTCAGTTGCTACCGGGGTTCTTTCCCTGGGGGTAAAGTGGCATGGCATGATGTTGATTGATAACCTCCATATAGTGCCGGTGTTTGAGGATGAGTGGATCTATACCTCCACTCCCTCACATGCCTTAAGATCATGGACAAGGACAGCTGTGCCCGTAAACTTTTTTATGGCCATTGTTTAAGGTGTCATTTTTCAGTCATCAGATTTATTCATTTCCCATTGAGTGAGCGGCGGGTTGCATTGTGAATCCCATAGTTGTTTTCCAGGGGTAGTAGAAGGCTAAGGATTTGAGTTTATCGCCGCGATTACTATGACGATTACTGCCTTCTGGGATGTGACTTTGAGCAGTTTGGTAGGAATTTACCGGTGTTTCAGAGGAAATTGTTGCCTTCATCTTTAGGATTTCTTTTACTTTGAAGATGGAGGCAACGTGATTTTCTGAAACGATGGCCAGTTTGTACCGGACCACACATTATCAAATTCCTAAATTCTGTACTAGCAAAGGTTAACTAAAGATGTCACAACTTCAATTCATGTCTCCACAATTCGGCTGTCGATCTTTTAAATACAAGAATCACACGAAGCCAAATTGTTGTGTTGCATTGCTGATAAAAGTACTGTAAGCCAATGTATTTTGGAAGTACGTACTTACTGGTAGAAGATGTGATTCGGCGATTCTAAAGCGTCTTACTGACGACCCAAAATTGTGAATGACTTTGGCCTGGCAACAAGTTTTGTACTTGCGCCAACTCGGCACTCCGGCAGACCTCATCAGGTTGTTGGCATACGTGAGGATTGTTTCGGAAGTTATGACCTAGCTTGAATGAATGTTTCCTTATGTATGCGGTTTTTTGTTCGGGTGTTACTGGACGACGCCCTACGACCGTGGAAGTTGTTTGGCATCGAAGGGAAAGGGGAGGAGAGAGGGAGAGAGCGGTCGTGGCCTTTTTCAAGAATACTGACCAATATTGACATGGAATGGGTGCTGAGGAGAATGTTTGGGCCTAAGAGGGACGACGTAATAGGGGAGTGGAGAAAACTACATAATGAAGAACTTAATGATCTGTACTCCTTACCCAATATTTTTGGGGTAATAAAATCGAGAAGAATGAGACGGGTAGGTCATGTAGCGCGTATGGGTGAGTGGAGAGGCGTATACAGGATTTGGTGGGGGAACCTGAGGGAAAGAGACCACTTGGGAGACCCAGACGTAGATGGGAAGATAATATTAAGATGGATCTTCAGGGAGTGGGATGGGGGGCATGGACTGGATCGAGCTGGCTCAGGATAGGGACAGGTGGCGGGAAATTGTGAATGCGGTAATGAACCTTCGGATTCCATAAAATGCAGGGAATTTCTTGACTAGCCGAAAACCGGTTAGTTCCTCAAGAAGGACTCCGTGGAGTAAGGTAGTAAGTAACTGACATGGAATAGTGAAGGTAAATTTGTCTCTTTACACGCCGCGAAGGCATGTGTGTGTTTGTTTGTGTGTGTGAAGGTATATCTGCACTCATTCTTAACCTCGGCGTTATATGGAGGCGCGTCATGCTCTCGCCACGGCTGCTGTATCCCCGGAGAGCGAGCATCGTGTGCTTATTGAATAGGTGGCCCGGAATTGGATGGTTGGTGTGCGTAAAAACATGCCAAATCTGATTTAAGCTAACGGGTGGTTTTATCACGAACCGATTTGAGGATCTAGATCAGTCCAAACAACCCTTTGTTGCTCAGGGGTCATTTGGAAACCTCCATATCGAGCGCGGACCACAAACCGGTGTTGAACAGAGCATTACGTTTGCAAGGAAAATTTTTATATTCAAGAATTAAGACTAAAATTACCGTCAGTTAATTATTAGTAAAAATTAATGTCATGATTAATTATAGCTTAATATTTGGAGCTTACATTGTTTAAGAATGGAAGGGCGTCAATTAGAAGCTTGCCTTGTTCTTTTGTCAATGATTTTTTTAAGAAATGCACGAAATTCTGTTCCATGAAGTTCTAATTGAAATACATGTGCACTTTGTGTTATCAGAACATACTTAGAACTAGAAGAGTAAGGAGGATGGTGGAGCTTACCATTCCGTATTTTTCTCACTCCTTCCAATGTAAAGTTTCCAGCATAAAATGACCATGCAACATCTATGAATCGCATTACAGCTTATGCTTCCTACATTTAACTATGCATGCAGAGTTCACTAAATTGCCAAATAGAATCATCTTACATTCTGATGGGGGAACATAAGTTAAGGGTGTTCAAAACTATCGCGAGACGCAGACGTAACTCTGGCGGGCCAGATGCGACCTGGTGGCCGCGGGGTGCTCATTACTGATCTAGGTATATGTCTGTGATCTCTGCATACACGCTTCCCAACTTCCCCCGGGGTTCCGTTCCGACGACCAGGTCGTAAGTCGCAGTACGGATGCCATTCATCGCAGTTTCCCGGGACAATCCCGGTTTTGTGGGCTGTGAAGTCCCTCAAAATTTGGTTCGCGTCACCAGATATCCCAGGGTTTGCCGAGACATACAAGTGCGATATTTCTGTTAATGCGTACGAACATTCTGACTTTCCCACAATGCGGAGGGACATCTACCGAAGTAGGACATCCATCAACCAGCGACTAACAGGAAGGATTAGGAGAGGGAGAGGAAGATGTGTGGTTATTAATTACGGAGCCTGGTTGGAGACTGGGAAGGAGGAGGAACTGATATGCAAAGAAAATTAAGCGAACTGAATTATTATTATTATTATTATTATTATGTTATTTGTTTCTGTGTGTCAGAGTTTTCTGTCGCCGTAGTGACATTACGAACACGAAAATTACAAAGACCGAAACAACATAGACTCGTACGCCTGCGCATTTTATCACCCATTCGTGGGGTTTACCGGTTTGTGTTGTCAGTCGATGGCGTCGTGGGTCGACGAGCGTCTGCATTTTGCCGTTTCAACTTCGGGAATCAAATTAAGCCGGATACTAAAAGTTCATAAATGCACTACTTCATTTTCACAGTCCATGGGTTAGAAACATTACTTCTATTTGTACAATTTCGATGCATCCCCATATGGTAGACCTAAACAAAAGTTTGTGGAACCTTCTTGATTTTGACCAATTTGTTTTATTTTAAGAATCAGTTAATGTCGTCAAGATCGCCTTCTGTGTGTACACAGATTTGGATGGAAGTTCAGATATAAGCACTTTTTATGTTAGGAATGTTCTGATTATGGTTTTGTGCAGTGAGACGTCTGGTAGTTTGTTAGATGGTATTAATGTTTCGGATGAAGCCTTTTTTCCATCTTCATGGCATAGAGTAATTTTAATTTACTGTAATTCATTGTAAGGACAGCTTGAATACCTTAATGGACTTCTACGTACGTTTTGTGAGTCCCTTGAGAGATTTGGTGATACTTGAACCAATTCAATGGTTCTACTGGTTTTATACATGCATTACATCGCGGAAGTTCATTTGGGGAAACCCAGTTTAAGAGCAAATTACCCCAGTGCTAAAGTGAACTTGTAACTTGAATATGGAGGCAGTCGGTATTTCTAAACGCTGGTAAAATTCTACCGGCGTACACGCGTCGCATCTCGGAAGACCGTATCGTTCTTTGTTTTAGTACGTTTGAAAACTCGTCATCCCAGTTTTTCATCATGCGTGCCTAGAGACCTGATATCGGAAGGTGATCCTCCGGCGCTGTTGACACACGCAACCGTACTCTTATTACGGTGACGGAACGTGGTATAATTGCGAATGGTACGCAATACCCCGTTAAAATTATGCCTACAAGTGCTTCACTGATACGACTAGAAGTTTTACACCGCCATTGAGCCAGTTCAGCTCAGTTCACATAACGAAAACCTTTTGTCTCGGTCGTACTCAGTGTATGAATACGTACTCACCGTTGAATAGTTAGTAACTGCATTAAAGTAATGAGTCGCATCTCCTTCCGATTCTAATAACCCGTCTCTAAAACAAATCTTAAGGCCATTCAATTTTTCCGACCTTTTAAATGAACGTTTCCCAAGAGGCTTCCCCTCTTAAAATTCTGTATTCATTGTGATTTCGTCTGTGAAAGTCCAGCCTTAGATATCACTGTTTTAATACAAGGCGACTTGTAGGTCTAGCCTATAAATCTTTGTGCAGTACCTTAACTGTCCATTTATTTATTCTTTGTAGGGTGCTATAACATTCGTGCACTTTGTTTTCCAACACGAAAAAATCACACATTAAATAGTGTGTAGAAAAAACAGTAGCAACTTGTACAGTGCGTAACTACCAGAGAGCTGTATGAGAATATAGCCAATAACTACATGTGAAGTTTTTTAAATTTTAATTACTTCTTGTTTTGAATATAGATACTTTTGCAGGAAACGATATATAAAATATTCTAATAAATTTTATATTATATGCAATTCCTGTTTTTGTTCAAACCTCCAATATTCTCCCACTCAGTAACAAGTCTTCTAGCGCCACCGAATCATGTCAGAAACCAAAACGTAAGTAAATGGAGGATAAGTGTATTTATGGGTACTGAGTTGGCATATTATTGGCATTACATAGTTCTGACACCGATGATAATAATTTCAAGCCCCACTGTCCTTTAATTTCGTTACATTTATTTGTTGCGTACTTGTTTTCGGAAGACCGCGGTACTCGATATTCTGGAACACGACGGTGGTGTAGGTGTTTTAAAACTGTGTATAACGCATGAAGAAGAACGATATGATACCAAGTCTCCGGAGTAGTTTCTTCCCTGAACGGTCTGTGTATGTAAGAGTTGAAGAGCCCGAAGGTCACCCTGTGAACTCCTTTATTGAACCAGTTCAGTCCAGTTCACACAACAGCAATTGAATCTCATGGTTTAATGCAATGTCATTCTCCCATATTAGTGTGTGTAAAATGTGCTGTTATTGTTTTCCGTGAGTGTGACTTCAGTATGTTTCGAATGAATGATACGCTGGTATTAAGTTTCCACAGTAGAGAAGACTTGTATAGTGCTTCGTGCGTCCTGATATTTGATGTTCTTCATGCTGCAGGTTATGAACGAAAACCGACATTGCATTTTTGCAGCAGCAACAAACAAGAGCAAAGTCACAGTTGTTGCGTGTTATTTACTTTACTGTATACTTGCATTCGGTGTAATCGGCATAGTGGCTAGTCTAGGGCTGGGCGATCCGGGGTTCGGATCCGGGCAGGGATAACAGATTTTTCTCTTCTCCACAACGTTCAAACCGGCTGTTGGGCGAACCTAGCCTCCTGCTCAGCGGGTACTGGAGACTCTTTCCGCGGAAGTAAAATGGCCGGAGTATGAGGTTGACCGCTGTCTTCCATGTATTGGGGATGTTCAGAATGATTGGAGCTATTCCAGCGCTCCACTAATGCCGTTTTGCCGTATGCAGAGAAAATGTTACCCTTTTTATACTTTCTTACTGATTAACATAGTGATTTATATCCACGTGAAGGGAAGGGAACCAAGTAGAAAATTTCGAGCAATACAATTTTTCATAAACGGAAGAAACTGTTTGCTCTTGTGTCCGTGTTTAATGACCGGACATTAGGCGGTGCATATTTCAGTAGTGTTGCCAGTGTTCTTGGATATACATACATTAGGTGTAAAATAAGAGTGAATCTAGAAGCAGGCAACTTGTTTTGCAGAACTTCGTACTTCGAATAGACTGTTCATGTTACGAACACTGACGTCACTGTATTGTATTCGATCTTTCTATTTTTAGTTTCTTCCAACAAATCCGTCACGGGTAATTTAACTATCAAATACATGGACTCTCTTTATCCTGTATGTCCTGTACAGATATGTAACGCATTTTCACCGGGCTGAATGAACCAGCAAATAAAAGGACTGATATACGTTATCTTCGACAACCACGCCTATCAATTATACACGTACCCGTATCATCGTCCAACGTGTGGTATCAGTTGCCAGCATTTAACGCCTAGTGACTGGCAAAGTAAATTGATCGTGCGATATTGTGTTCTCAAGAAATTAAAAGTTAAGTTACTTGTCTGCTGCAGTGTGTTCAGAAATGTGCGATGAAGCCTCTTTGAGCTCAGCAGTTTGTTGTACAGACCAGTTGACTCCCAAATTAAGTGACAAGTCGTGTAAGCCTATTGTGTCAGCACTACAGCATGTTTATGGTGGTTGGAATAGCGCTGAAACACTTTTTCTTATTGCCGAAATAGTATGCAATACTCCGTAAAGGGGTTCGTCATGTAGTAGGAACAACTCTGCATATGAGAGGCGAATCCACCAGTAGGATATATATATATATATATATATATATGTGTGTGTGTGTGTGTGTGATACGCTGCGATGAAGTGGTGACACGTGGAATCGGACTCGCATATATCCTGTAGTGCATAGGTTGTATCCCTTTATTTTGTAATAATGCGCAAGTGTTCGTGTGTGTCTTCAGGAATAAACTTTAGGATTCAGTGGCTGGAGAAATATTGACATTCTGGCTTGAATACGAAGTTCTGGGTGTTGTGTATAGACAAGTATACTGCTGGTAACGTAGGATATCACAATGTCTTTGTCTCGTCCGTCTACTGCTAGCAAGAATATTCCGCTCGCCGTTCGCGGCCGTAGCAGAGCGAACAGTGATGGAGGAATTTACCGCCCTGTTAACTTGAAGCGCAAGAAACTTACTTCATCAGCTTTGGTTCATAATCGTACGTTATCAGAGGTGGGTCAGAATTTAGTACTGAGCTCATTAATGTTTGTTCTTGTCTGAATCATTGTAATGCGATGTATGGGTAAATCTAGCTTCAGAAAGAAATATATTTCAGACCCGGACACTGGCCGAATGACACAACCGAATTCACATATAAAGATTACTGCATTCAGAAATCTGATGCCACGAAATTTGGTAGATAGTGGGTCTATTGAGGTGTAGAGAAATCTACGACTACCTCAGCATGGGTGAACAATGTTGAGTAGCCTCCTACAGATTCACGCAAGGCTGTCTGTCTCAAGGATATAGACCTAGATTAAGGTGGATGGATGATGTCGAATTTGACTGGAGGTATATGGGTGTAAAAAGATGGAGAACAAGAGTTTTTGACAGAATAGAGCGGGCATCTGTCGCGCGGGAAGCCGAGGCCAAACTTAAAGGATTGTCGTGCTGAATAATAACAACAACAACAACAATAATAATATAACAACAACAACAACAACAACTTGGTAACCAGCCTTTAAGCTGCCATCTGCTACTCATTATATGGAAACTAAGCGTTGAAATATTTCATATAAATTCAAGCATTCGTCGAATGGCCACAAAATATACTTAAAGAATATGATAATGCGTATGTTAATAGTTAATTGATTTTTTCATTTCTTTTGAAAAGGTAAATACTCATGCTATTGTAGTGAAATAGACGAAATTATAGGTGCAAATTTTGTGAGTTAATATACGTCCTGCACATGACGGCTGTGTCTTCTGTTCGTTTTCTTTGTTGATGGAGATTACTACTACTTGGTTGATTCCCACTCATGGAAGCTTCGGAGAACCTACCATATTTTCACTGATTTATACTCGTCAGGTAATCTTCCTTTGTTAGACCTAGCTCACGACGACCCCTGTTGTCAGCATTATCTTTATTTTTTTCCGTGGACTGATAATGGCGTTTCCCCTGGGTACCACTAAGTAAACACTAAGATGTTTTCGCTTGTTCCTTCTGACTTTCTGTAACAAGTCGCTGCTTGCTGCAGCTGGGAAGAAGGCTACTGCTCCGTTCTTGCTTAGTTCTGACGATAAATATTTTGCTACTGTAATTTTCACGTATTTGTGAGATAGTGCATTCTGCAGATCGCTAGTAGTGGACTAAAGTCGGTGGAGGAACGCAGTGTCGTGTTATTCCGTTAAAGAATATTGCCCGTCATGTTTACCAAGGATATTGTATTGTTTTTATTTTAAGTGCTCGGACAGCTGATATTTTAATCCTCGCTTTGAACTTTCTTCTACGTCATCACGATGTGTTCTTATCTTTCTTCATCATTGATGGACACTTCTAGCTTGTAGTAGTTGTGGTATTCGTCATGAATTACTACTATAAGTGTTTTGGACATGAACGGACGCTGCTTACAGCCATGACGTGCAATTCGGTTTGGACCAGTTGTGTGTGGAAGCTGATTTCACTGCTTGCTAAGACTTCTACTGCAGTGGAAACATTACAGTGGGTCCAACGATTTGTGTGTTTCTGTTAGTGTTGTGCTATCAGTCGTTTTTTTGTTTACTTTGATATGACTTTTATGTGACTTCCTGCTGGTCAGTCTATTTTAGACATCAGTTCATTGGCAAAGTGTTTAGTGATCCCAGGAAACTTGTTTATTAGCTATAAATGCAGAGGATGTCATGCCAGTGCTCTGGGTTTTTCTAGCCACAACTTGCTTCAGTGTTTTTGTCTCTTCAGCGGGATCTCATTCCCTTATCAGCAATCTACACAATGGATTGGTCTCCGTCTATATCAACGTCAGCATCTAGCTCTAGCAGCGGGACACGAAGTGCTGTATGCGTGTCACGGGTCCGTAGTAGCAGGCAGAGCTTGAGCCGTGCTTCGGAAGCGGTTCCTCTTATGCTCAGCAGTTTCCCACCACCTAGAAGTTACGGTAGCCTCCTCACTTACTACCGATTTATCAGAAATGGAAGCGTCGCCGGTAATATTCAGGTACTGCATGTTGCTCACGTAGTGTCTTCTTTGTCGCACGAACCGATACGCTCCATTACGTTATTACCGTTTCTTGAGGTCGATTAATTACACAGATGTTCTGTTTTAAAACTGCAGTAGGTTACCAAGGAAAGTACGTTTTATAAATACTGCACCGTTACTTTATGACACCCAATTTATTGGCTATTTCAGATGCTGTTGACCTATTTATAATATCTGTGTACCGTTCGTTAATAGTTTTTTTTTTTTCATATTCTATGTAGAAACCAAACATTACAATACGGGTGTGATACTTAGTGTTCCTGGCTAAGGGACAACATCGATAGGAGGAGCATATTTAGACCTAAGAAAGCGAAATGAACTGGAATTTGGAAAGAATATACATTACTAGAAGCTTCATAATCTGAACGCTTTGCTTAATGTTACTGGTGAGATGAGCTACGCACGACGAGACCGATAGCGTATGTAACATGGGTGGGGGAGAACCTCGAAGAAGACCTAGGTTGCGACTGGAGATAATATGGATCTTCGAGAATAAGGTGCGAGAGTTTGGGCCGTATTAAACTGACTCTTGATAGGGTTCATTATCTGTTGTAGTTGGAAGAGTAATGGACGTTTTGAGTTCCATAATTTCTTGACAATCTGAGTAACTGTGACTTTCTAAAGAAAGGTCCTGCACCATGAATTTACAGAATACCTTTGCCAGATATATGTGCTTGAAATGATCCATGATTAATTTGAGTATACAAGTAGACTACTTGCGAAAAACTGTTTTAAGTATCAATTTTATAAAGTGTTATTGTGGTTTTATGTACATACAAAACTGATTCTTAATTTTCTTTGCACGTAGGGATGTGAATAAAATAAAATAGAATAAAACTGTATGAGGACCCTGGGTGCCTTTCTGTTACCACTGTTGTTAGTGCAGTTCCGGTAAATATGTTACAATTTTGGCGGTAAGCACAGATGGAGAAACTGCATTGGAAAGTACTGTTTGGGAGACCAAAGGGTGGATTGTTCGATAATGTTAAGATGGCTCTAGGTAACTGGTCAGTGTTCAATAGCTGTCCCCCCCCCCCCCTCTTTCCGCCGCCGCGTTGTCCATTTGGATGTGAGGCTGTGGACGTCATAGAACATCTTGACGAGGTACAGTCCAGAGATTCTCTGTCTTTGACGGCAATCGAACCCGGTTTCTTGGCCGTTCCCTGTTCATAATTGCTGCCTGCAACTGCTCTACACATAGCAGTTGCAGATGCTGTTGTAGATTGCACAGCTCTCATTATTGATGCTCTATCAGTTGCAGTATTACAACTACAGCTAGTAACACTGCTGAGCTTGCCACTGATAAGAACATACTTGCTTATAAACCAGTTTCAAGGCGTACGTGAATTTGCAGCTTGACTGTAGCGACTATGTTGCTGTTGGGGGTGCCCTGGGTAACAGATGCCGTGTCTGAGGCTGCTTACACAGACGGAAGATTAAGTGTCATCTGCGCGTCCAATTATTGGACTTCTGTTCTCTTGTTCGAGAATAGATTCGTCTTCTGAATGAAACAAATATGCAGTGTCGCTTCAACCGCTTCTAGAGTCCAATATTTTGCGCCTTCTCGGTGTTCGTGAGCTGTTACCATTTCCTGCCTGTCACTATGACGTCAGTGTGATGAACACAGTTGTCAGAATGGCCGAGAATTATGTGTTCCAGTCATATGGAAATAACACTATAATGCCTCGTACGTTATGGATATTCTCGCCACGTTAAAGACTCATCTGCCCTCAAATGTGTGCAATGACGTCTTGAATCTGTTTCCTGTATAAGAAAGTTCTTAAGGTTCCGGACGTAAACGGAAGTGTTTTTTTGCACAGTAATCGCCATTAAAACAGCGCTAAAATATGTTGTTTTATTTTGAAATTTTCAATATTTTTGTACTGTCTCGATTCCAGCAAGAAATCTTGGAAGGAATCAAATGTCTTTTGTATAACAGATGTTCGCAGGTTACAGGTTAACCATCTGCGGTCCATAGAGCGTAATCCGCCTCATTTATTTTCTCTCTTTGGTCCCTTGAGGGTTACAAAATGGAGGACCTACTTGGACCTCGGATATCCGGCCAGGGGCAACATTGACCTCTCTTAATGTTCATTATAACAGCTGGCCGAGAGACGACTGTCGCACTCTCCATATTGCGGATATTACCAAGACACTAACAGTCAGTGTATCTCGCCGTCGTTTAACAATAAAAGTCGCTATAATCTGAATTGTTTGCATCCTGTCTGTCGATAATTAAAAAAAAAGGCCTGTTGCAAACTGAAGCAGTTAATTGAACGCTATTGCACAGGGGTAAAATTGTCCTTGTGCTTAATTAAACACAAATCTTTGAAGTCACTGAGAAGAGGGGAAGTATAGCTCCGCCCAGTCCTAACTTCGGCGCCAGATGGAGGTTAGAGGTCAGCTTCACGTCCAGACCGCTACTGAATTTCGCTTGTTACATTGATCCCTTAGCACTCTTTGGGCAACTTATGTCAGTTCAGCTATGACATTAGGCTGTGTGCCACTTAGATTAGTTATAACAGTAGACAGAACTGTAACACGAGTCTTTGTTATAAAGATAAAGTTGTTATTACTCTACGGAAGTAATCGCTGTGTGTTGTGTGATACGTAGGAGACAGGGCATTCAAATACACGTTCAGTGTTGGCCAGTTCGATAATTACTGAATTCTGTTCCACATGTATTGTGCAGTATAAATACAAAGCTTAATGCATTACTGTCCAGATATTTAGATGTGGGAGACGCAGGTTCGCTCTTTCAGTCACTAATCGTCCTGAAGTAGGAAGCGTTTGGTATCATGTCGATGCTGACCACTACTGCCGAGCCGATAGAAATGTAAGAGCCGTAAGTCGTGTCGTACTGAGACGTTTCTTGCACAAAACTTCCTGTTTGGGTCTGTTATGCCTTGGCTGTACTGTAAAGTGCTCCATTCTGCTGAGAAAATGAAACTGTGTGTATTTTAGGTATAAAAGAATGAGCCGAGCTTTGAGGAGGTGTTTCGAAGCGCTGCATTCTTAAAGAGAGTGTTCTCCTGTCACGCTGTTTCTAAGTTCTGCAGCTATCAGCAGCGTGTTGTCGGCCACATTCTGTTGCTGCTGTATACGATTTTTAAGAGAATATGCCACCATAATCAATAGCACACAGGTTAGGTCACTTGGTTTTTAGGTCAGAGTTTAAAATGGGGGTGAGGGGCATGAGGGTGCAAACACCGACAAGAATAACAAATTGCACAAAAAGGTAGAGTACCTTTTGCCAATACGTACTGCAGTGACGGCCGGCACAATGGTGTGCAAGTTTTGTTATCGCGTTGATACATTCGATTTGAATTCACCTGTCCTTTATTGGGTTTTAATTATGTAACTAAACAGACTAATTAAATTGTTTTTCTTTGGAATGTTAGCTGCCGTGCGTTTAAATGGAAGATAGCCTATTAGAATGCCAGTTATGCTTCTTTTTTTGTATTGTGGAAAACTTTTACCCTTATCCTGCTAACGTGGAGAATATGGTGAGCTCCTAATAATAATGCTAGCAGATGGCAGATGGGATTTAGTTCGGCGTTTAAAGGGTTAAATGACCGTCAAGTATACTGGAGTTAATACAAGACAGGCTAAGTACGTACAATGTAACATTGTAGCGCGTTCGTGCAACCATTGTTGCATGGTAAAGGCAATAAGCATTACATGTTCTGAGCGTATATTTGTAGCCTTAGGTATCTAGCATGCATTGCGCATGCGCCATAGTGTCATTTGTGGCCTGCCCCTCTCTACAACATTTTTCCACATTATCTCTTAAACGGCATGATTTCCGAAAGAATGTAAATGACCATAAAATGTGTGGTTCGAGTTTCTCTACAACGTTTCTCTGAAATATGTTTCAGACCAACAAGAACTGAACGAGATGTGATCGAAAATGTGTATTGGTAGTAACGTAAAGAGCGTTTTATTTTCGCCCGATTTTGATGAAAATCGAATTTTCTGGACAGATTTTCAAAAAAAAAAATACTTCGATATAAAATTTCGTTAAAATTCCTCCAGTAGGAGCCGAGTTGTTCCATACGGATAGACGGACTGACGGACAAACATGACGAAGCTAAGAGTCGCTTTTCGCAATTTTGCAAATGCGCCTTATGTATTGCATGCAATTTATAGGACGTAAGGGCCTAAGGTGCATGTAAATGCTACAGTGTTGGTAATCAGCTATCAAATCGAAGCGAAATGATAAGACAATAGAACGACTTTTCTAAAAAAAAAAATGTAGACATTAGCGAAATTTTCAAGAAACATCAAAGAGCGATGTGTGTAACAAGCATGATTCTCAGAAGGGAACGCGCTTCATGCAGGTGACTGAAATCATTTACATGGTTTTGTAATTCACTGCATTCGAGACTGTTTTAACCCAGACTTCTTGTGGCAACAGTACAAACTAATCCAGTGTGTAACAACTTCAAGAGTTCGTAACTTGTAATGTGGCTTACTGTTCAGACAAGCATGTTTGTCACACCTTTCGCCGTCGTTGTTGTTAGTGCAGAAATGTTGTTAAAAGAAGTATATATATATATATATATATATATATATATTGCTTAAATATTTCAATTGTGGACCCGGTAGCTCAGTCGGTATAGCGACTGAGCTACGGGCTGGACGGTCCGGCATCGAATCCGATGGGGACGAGATTTTCCGCCCGCCCAGACCGGCCCTGGGGCGCACCCAGCCTCTTGTAAAATGGGTACCGGGTCTTTCCCGTCGGTAAAGTGCGACCGGGGCGTGCTGCTGACCACTCACCCCCCTCTAGTGCCGCGGTCATGGAAGAGTAGAGCTATGCCTCTACCCACACCGGGCGTGTAACGGGATCACTTTACCTTTACCTTTTTAAATATTTCAACTACAAAACCGTGTGCTGTTGTATGAGTTTCAGTTTCGTCGGCCTGAGCTCTTAAGTAGTAGCCCATCTGAAAATTATTTATGAACGAAACCAGTGCTGTTATTCCAGGAACAGTATCAGTTAACCCGATCTCCAGTTTTAAAATTGGTTTGTGAAGGATTTTAAAATCTTGTTACTTTTTAACAAAAGTGGGTTTTCTCTCCGCTTCTCGCGTTGATGAGGTTCCTGTTATTGTATAGTGTGTTTGCATGATCACTATTCAAATTTCTTACCACTCGGTCTAGGAATGCGAACTCTGAACCAAAGGACTTTATGCACTACGTAGCCTTTGTAATGTGGAAAACAGTGCATAAAAACCTACAGGCCTGAAGACTTCCCATATATGGTACTGAAAGATATTTCCCGTAAACAGTATGTGATTTAATTGACGGGCAAATTGAAACTTTTACGTTACAGCGCAATTGGCTGATGAAACATTTCGTTTCCACCATTTGATAGACTTCTGAAAGTTTTATAACATAGTTAGAAGGGTTGCATATTCCGGTGCCTGTTTTCAGTTAAACAACGACGCATGCCCGTACTAAATCGCGTTTATGTGACTCGGTACTTTAGTCAGCCATGTTGTAACCGAATTAATTGTCCTCTATGTTCATTGCTGTAGCAGTATATCAGCGTGACATGCCCGAAGATTAAAGAGCAGATTACTTTAAGAAAATGCTTTTTACTACTGAGTGCACATAGTCTTTCTTCTTTCTGTCTCTCTACGAACCTAAAAGTTAAAACATAGAAATTTATAATTTTATCTATTATGAATTTAATGTTTTCCATCCCGAAGTGTTCGATACATACACAGTAAACAGCAGTGTTCAGTCAAACACAACGATCATATAGTATGTTATTTATTGACCTTGGACTACATGTTTCGATTACCTTGGAATCATCATCAGGCCCCCTCTGAAAGGCCTGATGATGATTCCAATGGAATCGAAACATGAAGCCCAAGGTCAATAAATAACATATTATATGATCGTTGTGTTTGACTGAACATTGCCATAAATTGTATGTGTGTTAAACACTTCGGGATGGAGAACATTCATTTTATTGCTAGTGAAGCTAAAAACCATCAATTTCTATAAGAATATTAGATCGAAACTACTAAAATGTAACGCGAGCATTTATTTTAATAAACAATGCCTTGGTTCTATTTAATGGATCTGTATTTTTTCAGAGTTATGAGTATGAAAATGGGTCTTTCGCCTAAAAGAAGAATATGAATTGATAATATGGGAGAACAGGATGATAGGGATTATGTCTCAGACAGATCGAGTAAGAATATCATGGCAGCATTGCCTATCGAGGGCATCGTATTTTCTACCCCGAGTCAAATGGCACTGGGGCGATCATTCCAAGGAGGATAAATTGAATGTGACATGTAGGTCTGGACGTTGGAGAAATGAGAAATAAGAAGGAAATTGTATTTAGAAACCTACCCTAAGACCTACATGCAGATAGTTAATTCATATCAACTCAAACACGTGGTGTGAGGATGTGTGCTGGATTCATACCGTTAAAGGTATAGTCCACTGTCGGGATTTTTGTGAAAGCCGCACTTAGTTTTAGGATTCCATTCAAGGTTGGATAATTTAGTGATCAGATTATGACTTATCTTGTTTTCATGACGGGCATTGTAGCCTGGAATTTGTTAATCAGACGCGAAGCTTTCTATTCCGTGCATTTTGTGTGTAGCATTTATGTCTTTAATTTACCAACTAAATGCACGTACAGTTGCATATATATATAAAAGGTAAAGCAGTCCCATTACAGGCCTGGACAGGCCCAGAGGGTTCCAGGAAGTTAAGGTTCCTAGATTTCGTGACAACGGTGCAGGATGGTGGTAGGTTGTCAGCCTTACGCACCGGCCGCCTTTACCCACAGGAAATACTCCTGGTACTCATTTCTGTTAGAGGCTGAGTCGGACCCAGGGCCATAGTACGTTCGGAAGGATTTTATGTCAATGAAAAATCCACTGACACCAGCTGGGATCGAACCAGCGACCTTCCGATTTGAAGCACAGCACCTTAACCACTGTGCTACCGCGGTCCCCCATATATATATATATACATAATTATTTATCAAATCTCTCGCACATGTTTCGGTGCATACTACACCATCCTCAGGAAGAACTCTTTGTCCTTTGCTCAAAACTATCTGCTTATTGTAATGTTGTTACTTTGGTTACAAAGCGTACGATATATCACATGTGGGTTTCACAACGTTATGTACACTTATTAGAACAACATTTAGCTCTTTGTTGTGTGTTAAAAACTGTTTAAAGTGTTCAAAATCCTTTTCTAAAATATGTTGACACGTGTTGGTGCAGAAAGGCAACTGCTTATTTTATTGCAAGGTGCCGTGGCAATATATGTTCTTTTTTGTTTCAGCCATGTTGGGGTCCTTTGTGTGGTGATCGTGAGAAGAGCCCTTATCCTGTTGTTGTACCTCTCCTGTGTCTTGGTGTATGTCGTGATTTGTTGAGTAATGCCCGGCCTCGTCAGGCTTTATCCTCTATTGTGGCATACTTGCTGGCAAGCTGTCAGCAAGCCTGTATGACATATACCATTGCTGTGTGCACAGTGCAAAACTCCTGTTGATGGACAGAGGAACTGTCCGAAACATGTAGAGTTTTATTCCAAAGGTAAATTTGAGAAATCAGTGAATCTAGGTGGTTTTATTATAAGAATAATGAAGTGAATATTTTACAAAAAGCAGTAACATGCGTAATAGCATGTTTAAGGATGTCTGGAAGGAAGGGTCCCTGATCATGATGCAGGGACCCTCCCTTCCAGACATCCTCAAAAAAAATGCAAACCACACTCCAAACCATACACAACTGGTGTAAAGAAAATAGACTGAAGATTTCCAAAGACAAATCGGCTCTGATGCCAATGTTCACAAGAAACAAAGAAGTACTTAAAAGCCATCCCACAATAATCGAAAGGGGAATAAAAATAGTCTCACAGATGAAATACCTTGGTGTAACTTCAGACTGCAAGTTGGATTGGTATCCCCACACACAGTACCTGGAAAACAAGCTACTGCGTATCCGTAACAGCCTTCTCCGCTGCTCAACAGCCGCATGGGATATGGCATTCCACAACCTGATGACGATTTATAAATACGCCATACTTCCAGTCATCACATACGTCTCAGAGGCCTGGAGTATCTCGGTGTCCAAAAGAGCAAAGAGAAAACTGCAGCAAATTCAGAGAGCCTTTATCATTTTTATAACAAAGGCATACAAATCAGTTTCAAACGAGGCTCTATCAGCAATTGCAGGGATAATGCCCATAGAACAAGCTAT
>Ga0136643_10005602_pt1 | contig 17763 bp, 7 predicted proteins | sample TergutLab28metaG_FD_96883 | JGI IMG/M metagenome (GOLD analysis project Ga0136643, IMG submission 96883) | Labiotermes labralis P1 segment gut microbial communities from Petit-Saut dam, French Guiana - Lab288 P1 (version 3) (version 3) | ecosystem: Host-associated > Arthropoda: Insects >... | reverse complement strand
GTGACTATTAGCTATTTCTTTGCTTCCGCCATCCGTCTGCTCGAAAGATTCAGTAGCTATCCTGCGCAAAGTTTGGCGAACCCCTGCATGTTCTGTTTAGATATCACACCCAACACATGTGATGGAGAAGTAGTCGCATCATCGCGGCGTAAGTTCCTGTGCTTCGCCTATCGTTACGTCTGTGACGTTGCAACTTCACCAAACCAAAAAGCTATGGTCTTGAGAGTGCCCTGAAGTCCTGAGTTTGCATTCCGCTAGGGGTATGGATTAAAGCACCCACTTTCTTCTATTTTGTCTTAAGGTAGAAGAGTTGGGGCCGTCCTCTGTTCAAGGATCATTCCAAAAAGCAGTATTTTTTTTTAGAAAAGAAAATCATGTAGTAAAGAAATGCCCCCATTTTATGGAAAAAAAGCGTCAATGTCTACTCAGAAGAGCCTTAATATGGAGGTTGTTTACAGCCAGTTAAATCCCACCCGTTTTTAACATCCAGTGTTTAATATTTTCCCCTCGCGTCTGCTTCCGTTTAGTGACGTATTCTCTTCGATATCGACTACAACTTTAGACCAGTTTATTTGCCACCAGGTATTTTGAATTCCTCCCCCTTTCCGGTTCTCGACCTCCTGTCCTTCTCCATTGTGGAATACACAATAGTGTAAATTGGAATCTTTGTTCCTACGGTATATCAATATCGACCATTGTTTCTTGCAAACACAAACTGTTGTTAACCGGCAGTATGTGTGTTAAACCTGATGCATATTCATTCAATGCCCTTGTCGGGCCATGCATTTTCCTCCTCCAAAAGCACTCAGACATGCTCTGGGACACACATAAATTTTAAGCCAATATATATCGAGAGTAAAGCGGCCGGAACGTGAAGTTGAATACTCATCTATGAGTGCCAGGATATATTACCAATAGGCATCAACAGTAAAGAGTGAAGACGCAGTTTGTTATTTGAGATCAAATCACAAGAAGCGGGAAATACGCCCACGTGACGTCCTCATAAGTTTGTTTTTCTTGAAACGGAAAATGTTATAACTTTGGAGTTGTTTCCCAAGAAAATCAAAGTTATTGCAAGATTTGCAGAGCAGGAGTTTGGCTGGGATAGCCTAGTCGGTCTAGGAATTTTCTCAAGGCTGAAGAGTTCGGGGTTCGAGTAGCCGTTAGGACAAGGGATTTTTCACGTCTCCACACCCGCCCTCTGGCCGATACAGCCTCCTGTACAAAGGATACAGAGTCTTTTTCCTGGGGTATAGCGGGGTATAGCGGCCTGAGAGTGGCTTTGCACACCTTCCCTCATCTAGCGTCTAGGTTACGAATGAATAACTCACTCTATGCCTTCATGCGCCCTTTACCTTTGTTACTGGGTCACATTTATAGTTCTGTAAATGTAATAACCCATATATTTTGTATGGTTCGTCGTTGAGCGACCAAATTAATGGAACAAATTATTACCAGAATGGAAGAATGGGGGTTGGATCGTGTTTGTGTTTTCTACCTTAATTCTTCCTTTTACCGATTTCAGACTGTGCCTCTACTCCGCCCGGTAAACAAACAAGCAAAGTTGTGTTAGACAGAGAGAGAAAAATGGAAAGGGGTTTCAGGAGAGTTGAACATCGCTTTAACAACACAAAACATGGCAGTCTCCAACTTTGTTGTCTCACCACACTGTACACAAACCTCGGACCATTTGTTACGCCGTACAAGAGACATCATTACAAGTAACACTCTAAAAATTTTGGGGATGGATCCCAGGGTCCAAGGATATTGTTTGTTTTGTTATTCTAGGATGTTATTTTAGTTGCTCTTCAGACCTATTTCTTGCTTCATTTAACAATATCTTGGAATACACAGATTATATAGTCTCGAACTGTAGTGTAATTGTGAATGGTAAATTGGAAAGAGTGCGAGGTAAGAATTATTATTATCTTTAGCACTTTAAAATACGAAGCGTAAATTGTTCTAAAGAATAGTTCGTACCGCGCAGTAAACAATTTTCATCTCACATATAAAAACCAACCAGTGTGTGTTATATGGGGAACAAATTACTCTTCCTTCTGAGGTAAATACAAAGGACATAAAAACAGAGGGAGCAGAACGTAGAATTTTTAGGCTCTTTCGCAAAACTGTGAAGGGCCTTTCTGTCCTTCTGCCCGTTCATCTCTCTGTGCGTCCGTCCACCCGCACTGAACAACTCGGCTCCCACTGGAAGGATTTTCATTAAATTTCATATTTGAGGATTTTTCGAAAATCTGCAGGCAAGAAAATTCAAGTTTCATTAAAATCTGACAAGAATAATGGGTACTTTTTATGAAGACTAATTTACATTTATGATCATATCTCATTCAGGGTTTCTTAGAATGAGAAATCATTGTGAGAAAAGTTGTAAAGCAAAACAAAACTCACATTTTACTTTCAACAACTTTTTTAAAATCATGCCGTTTATGAGATAAAGTGGAAAAATACTGTAAAGCCGGACCAGACACAGAGGACAAATGGGGCATGCGCATTGCATGCTGGGTACCTAAGGCTAAAACACATACTCAGAATATGTAATAATTGTTGTTTTCCCACGGCAATAACGATTGCAATAAAGTGCCTCATTGTTACCTTTACACTTACATTGCCTATATTGGAGAACATTAAACCTGTTGGTGTTCAAGTACCCCTAGGAGGCTTTGAAAGGTTAAATGAGAAAGAGAGAGCCATAATTTATTTAAAGACGCTGTCCATTACAAAAGTTTAGTTTAAAATTAAATTTTAAACTCTACTTCAATGAAGTCTTCTTTGTATTTTTATCTTCAGAACATTCACGTTGCTACTAAATCGGATGGAAAGTACTAAATATGTAGGGTAAATGTAAAGTTCTCACATATTATACCATGAAGGCACAGAGGAAGAGTGGAAATGTAGCTCTATTCTTTCTTTAACTTCGGCGCTAGAGGGTTGTCAGCGGTCAAAGTCACAACCTGGCCGCTTTACCCCACAGTAAAAAAGTAGCCTGGGTGGATCCCAGGGCCAGTTGGACGGGTGTGAAAAGCCAAGCGTCCACGGGGATTCGAACCCCGAATCGACCAGCCAGTAAAGAGTCCCTATACTGACTGCTCTACCCCGGCTCCTATTTGATATGTATGGCCTTTGAAATTTCGGAGAGTAATGAATTTGCAACATGTGTGTTATAGTGCCAACTAACGGAGAAGTAAGTACAGGTCAAATGATTATAATCGTCTTTTGAAACCCTAAAGAAGAAACGAAAAAGACCAAAAGATAATGGTATGTCGAGTACTTGAATATAGGTGGGAACCAGCTGTGAGGGAGACGGAGAAATAATATGTAGGAGAATGAAGAAATGGCAAGTAAAAAAAAAAATTGAAAGAGACAATGCAATCCTTGCCAGCTGTTACACAATGTAGGGAAAGTGGCTAGTCAAAAGAACAGGAAAAGTTTATATAAAAATATGGCGGTTAGTTGAAGGGTTCATGTTAAAAAGAGAGAAAGAGGAGAGCCGGAAAACTGCAAATTATGCAAAAGTTAAAAGGGAAGAAAGAGAGAGTTTGCGAGATGTCGAACATTTGGACTAAAAAAAAAATATATAGAAAAAATTTAGATGCGTGTTTTTTTAAGTTTCTACTGATTTGAATAAGTTATTCAGAGCGTAAAAAGTTTCTGTATATACGGAAATGCCAGAATAGTGTAGGTGCTGTTATTTGTTCTCGTGTGCATGCAAACAGTGGTTTATGTCGGATGCAAGCTGAAGCTATGGCTGTGTGATGCTGGAATGTACTACATGTATGTATGCAGATATGACCTAGTTTCTTAACAAAATATTTCGTCACTGAGCAGTTAGTACTGGCATCTTTAATTCTTTTTCGAAAAGTCTCCTATTCGAACTTGTGATGGCAGACAATCTATCGACAAAGATATTATTTGTGTCCCCAAATATCACGCTTAAATACACATCAACACAAATTAATCACATCTTCATGGGTATTATTCCTGAAGTTTAAAGGGCCCTTTGACTCCTAATTCTGAGGATGAAGCCTTAGGACCTTATAAAAGTTGGAAAAAGTTACCAGTCAACACCGGGTAACAGTCCAGAAGACTTGAATCGTAAATTTGAAAGGCGCCATACATGGGTCAGAATTCAAAAAATATCTCATATTTAAGTCAGTACTGTAGTGTAGCTGCTTATCTTGTACGAAAAACCTGCTGAGTTCGAATCTCAGCTGAGGCACAGGCTACCCAGCCAGCTTTCTCGTGATATGCTGACTGCTTGCTAGCAAGCAGTCAGCATAATTTCTATGATGTATACCATTGCTACGTGTACAGTACTAGACTCCTGATGATGGACAGATAAACTGTCCGAAACATGTAGAGTCCTATTCCAAAAATAAATTTGAGAAATTAGTGTTTCTCGTTGGTTTTATTATAAGACCATATTTATTTCTCGCTGATGTTCAGTTTTCCATTGTTCACCACTGAGGAATGAGGAAAATCGCAACGAACGGAACGTACCCTGTTTTATGTAGACCTTTTTCGAGAAGAAAGAATGCGAGCGAAATGTGTCACTGAACATTAAATGGGCAGCGCAAATTCTAAATATATAAATCTTTCCATGTTTGTTTACTGTAGAAATAATCTAATCTTCTACGCAGTAAATATTGCAAGTTTGGACAACCCTACAGTTACTTTGCTGAGCTGGTGACGTCGTCGACGTATTCGCCATTTCCATCCGGGGTCACGTTTCTTCCACTTTAATTCACAATACAGCACAATGAGCGAGGATTTTCGGGGTATAACACAGCTTATGTGGAATGGAGCGACGGACATAATAATTTTGTTCCCGTTCTTCTTCCGTCAGTCAAGCCCGTACTTTATTGGAAGGAGCAACCTGGATCCTGGATACTCTTTTGGAGAAGCCTTTCCTTGAAAGAGAAAGTAGATAGGAAGAAAATCGACAAAAATGTGATCCCTGTACGTCATCAGGTCTTCCACCCAGAACGTTCATCAGCTGATGGACCAAACGTATGTGCTAAAAGGCTGAATAAAGGAATAGAAAACAGAGGAAAATGGATTTCGGACGGTGAAGCAGATTGTGGTAATAAAAGGGGTACTTCCTCTTCTCTCTTTCTTATAAATACTGGTAAGGAATGTAGAAAGGGAAATTCTTCGTCGATTTGCACATAGGCTTGTTCAGGATAACCTTCTGTTAGGGGTGGAATAAATGAGCATAAAAGAATCTATAAAATTCTTTTTTTGGAAATTAGAAAAGAAAGAAAAACTAGGATGATGTAGACACAGGTGGAATGATAATATTAAACTCGATTTTAGAATAGGGCATAGGCGTAATAGTGATTATCTTAACACATTAGAAAGGCTGTTATGAGCAGGCAGTAAATAATCCAATTCCATGCCAGGCTTAGAATTACTTGATTAACTCATGGTTGTTGGCTTTTAAAATGATGTTCTGAAGAAGCACTTGGAGGCGTTGAAGATGCAAGTGTTCTGTGATGGCACGCCATTGCGATTGGTAAATATTTAGAACGAATCGATGGTTTGTAGTCAAGTCTACATGGCTGATCAATCCTGAAGATGCAGACAATACGATCCTCGAAACGAGCCTAACTATTCAACAGTCGACGGGTCATAACTTTGCGTGAGCCTTGTGCCTTCAAACTGTGCCGCCGTAAGACACTCGGATCTCGCTTTTGGGATTTTGGTAATAATCGACGCAAAAGAAACACAACTCTGTTACGTAAATTGTTATGAAATTAAAATTATGCACCGGATTTTACTCGTAATGTAATTTGACTCCTCATTTTTTACTGTAGTTTTATAGCAGACACATATTTTCCTCTCCTACTTTTGACTTATTATAATCCCACTTATATTTAAATATTATACACGCAAATAAATACAAAGACAAAAAAGTGTCCCAGTGCCCTGTAATATCTGCAGCTATACGTAACTCCTTCATCAATATTTCTCTATCCACAAAGGTCATATTTCCACATACTGGAAAAAAGAATGGAAACTTGTGAAGATAGTATTTTTAAAATGTGTGTGCTTCTGCAATGTTATATCTACGTATCACTACAAAGCAAGAGGTGCTGGATGTTTGAAGCCGAATATGTTACAGATGTCAAGTGGCTAGGAGGAATGAAAGAGTACAGCTTATTTCAAAAGTATTGCATGGTTCTAATCATAACGTCAACTCTACATTTTAATCCCCAGCAGTAGGCATAATCATCAACAGTTGGCACGGCAAATTGTTCATAAGTTGGCAGCTTCTGTGGGACCGCTCAGAGACGGAGGAATTCTCTTCTTGTGAGTTATGCAAATTTCTGTCGAATTAATTGGTAGCGTTCTCCCATTCTTGTTAATTCAATGCAAATCTCAAACAGTGTCTCTGAACTGCAGGCTAAATTCAATTTATTGTGTCACACGAGTTTTAAGAGCACAAACACTTTTAAAGGCAACAGTATTGTAAAATTATAAATCCATTGGAAGGTGAAGAGCAGGAAACTCAGATTTCATATGACAGTAAGGACGTACAGTGTTTAACTACATAACTCACTGTGGCTGTAGAGCACAGCGTTACACTATGTGCACGTAAAATGACACTTCTCCTGCCATCAGGCAGTAAACGTCACAAGTATATGGACATAATCTTATGCTGAATCTCTTTGATGTTAAAAACCGACAAAAATTAATTTTTTCCGAAAGCAGATGTCATAACAACAACTAAAAATCGTGTAAATGAATAGGACTATTAGTTAATTAGCCAATATTCAAACACCTAGAAAAGAGCTCTTATTGAAAAGATATAGACACTCTTCTGGGCAATAAATCCTCAACTTTTCACACACAACTTTCACTGTCTCACCGCTTTCAAAATATTCCTCTGTTGTATCCAATACTAAACCACTTTAAGCCCAACCGATACTTGAATATCTTACCTGCCTGATATCCGTCACCATCTTACCTTTCAACTGACAGTTACTTCTGTCAAGTGCTGTTCCTCATTCAGCCTTCCGACAATGATTGTGGATTATTTTGCCGTTTTTCTGGCCCTTTCTTTCTTTTTCGTCGCATTCTGGGATTAAAATTCAAAATTAACCGAACCTAAATGACTAAACGAATTAAAGAAACTAAACGAACAACAGTTCCTTTCGACAAAATGGTAGTTTGTGTAATAGAAGAGGAAAAGCGAAAAATACTGATGCTTTTTTTCAGTTTCTCATCTGTTGTTCCTAATACACACAGCGCTAATTGCTGATGCTCTTAGGAGGAGTGGAGGTAAACTTCCAGACTTTACTCTCAGCATTAGATTGAGCTAATGGTGAACCACACGCCCTGGCCGATTTACCCCCAAGAAATATCCTCTGAAACTTACTAGAAATGAAGCGAAAATATATGCAGGAAGACAGGAGACCTCCTAGTGCTGGTGATTCGGTGAATATTTCAAATTTTTGCCATGTTTGCCTTGTTCACGCTTAACATCTTAAATTAAGCTGCATAAACGTGTCAGAAAATTGCATTTACTTTGGTGTACATTATGTTTGACGCACTCACTCGCGTTATTTCAACGAATAACCAAACCCAGTAATTGTCGTTGTCTGTCTTCTTAATTTGAACAATAGGTAATTCCAGTAGCGACTGTTCGCTCTAAGTGCTGGCAGTAAATCCTATTACGCAAATGAAGGACTTCTCCTGCTTTTACTACCCAATGTCGCATGTCTTACAAACAATTCGGAACAGTCACATTGCAAACTCCTGAAATAACTATAGAAGCTTTCCGCTTTCTAGTATAAGAACGTACAGGTCTATAGTGTGAAAAGTATTTGGCATGCAGCACGAAGAGTAGAGCTGTTACAATGGCACTATTCCTGCACCGTTCAGAATGCGTTTTTTTTTTTGCTTTCAATTGTACAGGAATTATTTTCGGAAAATAATAAGAAGATTTGCATTTAAAGCTAACCATATCTGTTGAAAGTTTTATGTTTTTTGTTTACAATTTTACATATTCCTCTGTGTGTTTGTAAGCTGCAGTGCAAGGTACTGTAACACATGAATTTTCCCCAGGGTGCTTTTTAAAATTGTGAGCACTGTACTATGTCATTATGTGTACAAAATAGTTCGAAGTTTAGACTATATCGCGTATAGAATGATATATATTAACCAGCATTTTGTCAGATCATCAGAGTATTTTACAGTCGCTGAACCAATATACGGAAAGGAAGATTAGCAATTATCCGACAAAAGCCACTTGACTCTTGGTGATCATTTCCAAAACAGATAAAGATCCTGGACAGAATTATCATACAGATCAGCAGCAGACGAATGTTTCTGGCAGTTTGTTAAACAGCTCTTCAAATGGAATTTCCTGAGCTGTAGGGTAAGCCATTTTTACAATCAACAAAACAAGCATTTTCAATCACAAATTTCTATAAAAGAGAAACATATGATTGGAGGGAGATAATATTTTTTTACTTTTTTGACAGTTCAATTTCCCCAAGTTTTTTCCACTACGCTGACCACACTGTTCACTGCTGGGTTCGTGCGTGGACCTGGATGTACGCAATTGGTATTACTACTTAACAGGCTACTACGTAGTTCATCCTGACAGCGAATGTTCAAATTAACTGCTGAACCTTCCGGGTGCGGTAGGATTAGAGATCTTTGACAGCGCCTTTATTGGTGAACTTCCTATGAACTTCTAATTCCTTCCAAAGCAAATAAACGAACATTGTACAGCTAGTAGCTCTTAGCAGGTTTGCTTTAGCAGCTTTTATTTCTAGTGTTTTTACACTGTGTATAATAAAAAGTGTAAATTTCCATTCATGTTATGTCTATAAGAAGTTTAATTTGTTTTTGTGCACCTACCATTGATTTTCCCTTCGCTTTTAAAATTAAGTCAATCTTTAACACAGCTAATGAAAGTCACATATATTTTTATCGTTGCACCGAGCATTTTGATATCCATAAAGTTCATTCACCAACAAATGCGCTCTTTATTAAACTTGACAAAGTTTTAAAAATTGCATTAAAAATCACTTCGGCTTGCTCCTACATGTTTCGGTCTGCGACCATCATTAGGGAGCCTTCATTAGAGCCAGGTTCTAATGAAGGCTCCCTGATGATGGTCGTAGATCGAAACATGTAGGAGCAAGCCGAAGTGATTTTTAATGTAAATTTTAAAATTTTGTCAAGTTTAATAAAGAGTGCATTTGTTGGTGAATGAACTTTATTCACATTTCGTTTGTTTCAGAAAGGTGTACGAAATCTATATTTCTACGTGGTTCGGCGTTCTAAGTTTAAAAAACAAGCCAAAGTTTATGGGAATGAAATGTGTTTTTGTAAGAGTGAGGCCCTTTTTTATTATGTAAATAATGACTCTCTTAAATTTTTATACATTTTCAGATAAAATTTCCCTGAAATCTCGGCGCTGTTAATTTTATAAAATCGATAATTTTATAGTGAGCGTCGTTTAACCCTTTATTGACGTATGTCTAAATTTTATTTAAAAAAACGTCAGTTCCTCCCCGAATAGAGTTCGCACACTGTTTCCGTTTTAATGGGCAGTCGGTGAATTCTGCTTTGGGAAATATTAGTTGTCAGAATAATACAGGACACAAATACACTGTGGCAAAATGCTGAGAGTTTTATATTGTAGCAAGTGACACATGTGGTTGTTACTGGGCTTTAGAAAGATAATGAACGACAGGGTAAGTTTCGGTTGGCTGCCGATAAACGAATGCGCTGCCCTCGCCTGCGAATCGCATTCCTTTCAACTGCGTCGTCTCTGTTGCTGCGGACATAAAATTCAGGGCTGTGGAAGTGGCGATATTTACGATGCTACGTCAGAGAACTATACTACGAAATTTCTCCAATTATACTAATATACGAGCAAAATTAACAATAATTCTCTTGAAATTGCTTCACACAACATGGTACATAAACACTGCAAAATGTTCAACTTCAGAGTCTGTGAAATATTTGCACAAATTTCGCGCGGGAACTTATGAATTAATGATTAAAACTTTCCTCCATTCTAAACCGTTCATCAGTGCAAGCGGTTGGCAGATCGGAGAGGAATTTCTTTTCCGTTCAACACAAATATATCCTTCCTATAATAAAACAAACTATATACACTAATTTCTCAAATTTATTTTTGTAATAGAATTCTACATGTTTCGGACAGTTCCTCTGTCCATCATCAGGGGTTTTTCACTGTACACAGCAATGGTATATGTCATACAGGTTTGCTGTGTGTACAGTGAAAAACTCCCGATGATGGACAGAGGAACTGTCCGAAACATGTAGAATTCTATTCCAAAAAATAAATTTGAGAAATTAGTACATCTAGTTGGTTTAATGCAGGAATTTATCACGATGCACCATCACATGAACGTCAAACTAATATATCCGTCCGGGGACCGGGTTACATAGCCTGAAAATATTGACACAATTTTACAGTACGTTTTAACGTTACGGTGACTTGGAATTTGCAAATATACAAATATTCAAAGGGGTTTAATTTAATAAGGTAATAAAAATTCACTACCGCTGCGATGCCAAAATAAATTGTGCTGTTGGAAACCTAAGTAGGAAGGATAAATAACGAAAATTTTTACCTGTACCTGAGGGGTATGTATTTTCAGGTAGGTTTTAAGGGTGTTAAATTAAACGTGTCTTTATGCGGTACGTAAGCTTTGAGGCACAGAATTAATGCACTTTAAGAAACTACTTGGAGGTTTATACACATATAATAGAATAATATTAAACTGGATATTATATATGAGCTTTTAAATATCTCAACTTATTTTAACTTGCAGATAACAGGCCAATGATCTATTCTTATGTCTAGATTAAGAAAGAAAGTTTGTAATGAGTAAAATGACTACAAACTGCGAAATACACGGTCTTTAACTTGTTAGTGACATTTTCTGCATTAAAATTTCCTGTATGAGGCAGTCACCAGGGTGACATGTGTTTTATATACAGAGCACAGTAAACTCGTTCCCATAAGGTACTGGAACGTGCGTGCTCTTAAGTTCTTCTATCCGATATTTGCATACATGCAACGCGTTTTAAAGCATGTGGAAGTCGACTGGACGATTTCCTTCGATATGTATTTAGTATAAATCTGTCATTATGAGAAAACCACAAAGCTTGAGGTCCTCACAACTTATAAAAGTGGCTTAACGTATGGCGCAGAAATTTAGAAATAGCTATTGATAAACACTACCCGTGAATTACTTGTGACCTTATGTAAATTTAAGGCCTGTAATTAATTCAACGTCTTTCACTTCTGGCATGCTACAGGTAGGAAACAAACGGTGAGCAGCAGGTAAGAAATCTGACAAAGGGTTTTGGGACTGTTTATGCAAGTAAATTACTACGTAGTAATATGTCATTCGTCTATTTTATGAACACCGAAAATTTCATTCAATTTTTTATGTCCAGTGATTATGTCGGAAACGGTATAAATATTATGTAGCTTATTAATATGGCTTTGGTATTGTGTATCGAGCCCCTTCACAGTCTCTCGAATACGTTGAAGACCGTTGCTAGGTTCATGATTTTTCTCTTACGTATTTTTGGCTCCTGTGTCGTTGCTGCCCAAAGCGAGCCACGGCCTCCTCATTCATGAGGTTTCCAGATGACACACAGCGACGCACTACAGCCGGTAGGACTCCTCTGCAGGAGTGATCGGCTCGTCGCAGAGACCTCTATCTGACAACATTTAATATTCATAACAAATTCCCTACACCTGGCGGGGTTTGAACCCACAACCTCAGCAGGCGAACGGCCTCAGAACTACCCCTTAGACCGCGTGGCCACTGGGATTGGCGGTCTCTGAGGTATAGTCGTTGAACTACAAATGTGGTAATGCCGTTGCCATAAAGTTACCGCCCTCTGAGAATGACCAAACTAACTCCAGATCTCTAGTGTTCGGTGAAATGTTATGTCTGCTAGAGCCATTCTGGTTTTCATTACTTGCGCACAGATGTTCCGCAACTAAAATATGTTTTATAGCATTCTTGCATGAAAATTGTTTATGGTGTAGGTCTGCATCTACAGCTCGTCAAAACAGTGGAGCTCAGATCTTGCTAAATCGCAGAGGTGGCTTGCTTAGGACATACCGTATGCTGCAAGGTACCGTACATTTCAAATGTCTTTCTGCCTAAAATTCGAACGACCATGACCTTTATATCTGTTATTATATAGTTTAAGAAAAACGGGTGAAAAGCGTAGGCGTACTGCCAATTTGTCACATTGCCACATACTTAGAAGTTAAGTCTTTTGTAAAAACGTCGTGAAAAAAATCTTTGGAATAACCTTATGGTATGGCACACGGTGTGGTTTGACTGCCGTGTGACTACAATGTATACAATTTCCACCTGCCTTGCAGTACATATATGGGAATGTGTAACTGATGTTGTAACCTACCTCGAACGTGACGTAGTCAAATGGTGATGGAGGATCTACAGAAGCTAGAGAATTCCCCTCTTTTAGATATCTTTTAAACATTCACCACTTACACAAAACGAGTGTAACACCTTAATATTATCTAAATATCTGAACACCTAACGTGTTACTTTATTTAGGACAGGAAAACAAACAAGTCACCTACATCCATATCAGTCCACGAAAGACATTTGAGGTATCCACAGCAGGACTATACAAATTTGTAGACATATACTAGAGTGCGTTTTGCGTCTCCATAGTCATTTTAATCCCAGTGACTGAAAATTGTGATCTAGTTATATAAAGGGACGAATTAATAAATATGGTAGATATAATGATGAGCGCTGTGGTGAAAATATGTGTGTGATGTCGAGTTTTGTGAATAAAGGAACAGGGGCATCTAATGGCAAATAATAAACCTTCATAACACGGGTTTTATGGATAAGTATGTCATTTGACTTTGGTATTAATAATAATAACGATGAGGTGTTAAATATTTAAACACACTTTAAATTTATTTATAATAAAACAAGTAACATACTTTTTAAATAACCGATATTCCAGTGGCCCAGTAGCTGCAAAGTAGTCTTGTCATGTACATGCTTGCTGGCATTTCACTTGTTGTGGAATGATTCTTAAAAATTACGAAGCGATCAGAAGTAATATGAGGGGTGAATGATCATAGTCCTTGGTGGTCGTATAATTACCGTTTTGAAAAGGTACTAGACACCGAGAAAGAAATATTTAGGACAAAATATGGTGGATCTTATCGAAATTGCTTGTGAGGCTGGATCGTGTGCTGTGCAGAACTCCGACTGTTGGTATCTCCAACTAGTTACATAGATAATTAAAAGTTACAAGTAAATTCCGCTCTAGGAGAGGTCGCGATGGCCCAGAATGGGAGTAGAGTTATAGTTCGACTCTTTCTTTCACCTCGGCCCTAGAAGGGAGTGGGCGCTCAGCCCCAAGCCTCGTTCGTTTTACCCCCAGGAAAGACCTGGTACACATTGTATAGGAGGCTGGGTGGGCCCCAGGACCGGTTTTGGCCCGTGCGGAATATCTCGCCTCCCCGTCGGGATTCGTCCAACCCGTAGCGAGTCGCTATACCAGCTATCCTATCTCGGCCCACACGTAGTTAATTACGTAGTTGAATAACAATATTAGAATAACACAAGGAACTTAAAACAGCTGTGTCTCGTGATTATGATAGGGTCTAAAAACAGTTGGATAATCCAGTAAACCCAGGTATTGTCTTAATTTGGTATTGCGAAAATGGGGTAATAGTTCCCTCCGAAACGGTGGTAAACGTTATCGGGTTATCGGGATAGACGGCGTTGGGGTTCATAAGACAGTATTCTCAAAGTTACATCGTGTTATTTTCTTGTAGCTTACGTCTTTTTGTCTAAACTTTTCATTAAATATGTTAGGGAAGCTCTGGGACCCAAAGTATTGAACAGCCAAAGGGCATCATTTAGAATAAAACTTCTATTTAAAAAAGGAAACAGTTCTTCCCTAACTTTCACTTAAAGTGGCAAGGAATTTGTGGAGGCAAAGTAAAGAAAAAGTAGAATCTAGAATAAAAGGAACATTATTTCTTAGCTTCTTAAAAGGCTTTAATTAAAAAGAATACAGCGCCGAGGTCTACCGGCTCTGTAGCCTCACGAATTATGCATCGCGGCGGCCAGCAACGCAATTTGTGGCTAAAGTCTACGAATATCTAAATAACAGGGTGACAACACTCTGCTCCATTTTACAGAGCGTGTTCTGAAAATACAGCGCGATTTATATTCTACACACCACCTTGAGCCTTTCATGCTAGTGAAGAATAATGACTCACTGTGCGCCTCAGGAATCACGAAATTAAAACAGAGACGTCTCTAAGAGACATAAAAAGAAACAGACATTAGTCTATGTGTACTTCTATGTGTACTTCTATGCAAATAACACAAGATTGTGTCACAATACATTTAGAGCTTCACGAAAGTTGCGTCGTGCAAGGCAAGTTTTAGACGATATAAATATTTTATATGTGTTTAAGATCTAAAACTTTCATTTCAAAGAATTCCGATGATGTGTATATTTAGCGCAATAAAAAACAGAAATATCTTCAAAATCCTTGAGGAAGCGGACTTTCTTTAAAATGCTACAGTGGGTATGGAAATTGAACACCGTATGTGTGAATATCGATACATACACTGATTTATGTATTCAAGGGCTTTGTCACGCTCTGTATCTCAGAAATTAGTAGTAATAAGGCATAAATGTAAATAAATTATCGATTGAGGAAAGGTTGTTGCTATGTTATCAGGCAAGGTAAATTTAAAGTTCATCCTAAGACAGGCCACCAAGTTCCAGAAGGGCAGTAGATGTATAGTTCTACTCATTCTTTAACCTCGGCACTAGGACAGGCCACCAAGTTCCAGAAGGGCAGTAGATGTATAGTTCTACTCATTCTTTAACCTCGGCACTAGGACAGGCCACCAAGTTCCAGAAGGGCAGTAGCTGTATAGTTCTACTCTTTCTTTAACCTCGGCGCTAGATGGGGTGGGTGGTCAACGCCACGCCCCAGCCGCTTTACCCCGGGATAGAACCTGTTCCCATTGCATATGAAGCTGGGTGGGCTCCAGGGCCGGTCTGGACGTGAACGGAAAATCTCGCCACCACACCAGGATTTTATCCCCGGAGCGTCCAGCCCGTAGCGAGTTGTTGTACCGACTAAGCTACCCCGGTGCATGTTACGTTGCTGTCACTCGCACAAATTCATGAAAATTCAATTTTCTGCCTCATTATCCGCCCCATAGGAAGGTCATAAGGGCTGTGATGATAACGAGTGTTGTATTCACTGCGAAACGTTTGGTCGAATGTTAATTTAATTCACATTATTTCATTTCAGTCTAAGTTAGGGAATTGTTGCTAAAGGAAAGGGAAATTTTATTCCATAATGCTGCCATTTTGGCTACTGCAACACGACCTTCTCCCTGAAGATGAAAGCGAGAAATAATTAATTAGTGTGGACTTGCCAGGAATGTTAGGCAATCCATATGGAGATAATTTAATGTATCTACTGACCCATACGTAAGGTGGCAATACAAACGGAACTCATTGTTTCGTTTCTATGGCAACAAATGTAATATATTGTTTACAAGGCGACATTTTATAGCTGAATAATACAAACGGAACTCATTGTTGCTTTTCAATGGCAACAAATTTAATATATTGTTTACAATTATTATTCCACAGATTAATAAGGAAAGTACCCTAACCAATTATTGAGCGCCCCTCCGGAAGAATTTTGTTCTGAAAACAAAATAAAGGCGTGTTTTGATTCAAGAACCGAAAATATGGAAATCAGGATTACCGTACTATAAAACAAAACAACGATGTATTTTGGTGCAAAAAACTAACAAAATCGAAATCAGCACGAATCTTAAACCGTTCTTAAATTACAGTATATATTTTGTGCAGGACTGACGTAGTATAAAATCAGTACCTACATAACATGAAATTGATAAAAATCTGCAACCTCAGTTTTGTCCTAAATTTTTGGGCAGATAAATCAGTTAAGAATTTAGGAGCTGTCAAAAGAATAAGATCTACTGTTTTTATATCTTTTAAATTTTTTCAATAATTAAAAATTTTTCGTGTTTGTATGTGACCTAAATAATTGCATCAAATTTGGTGATGTAAGGCTGCAGAAATCCACATTCATATTTACAATGTCGCCCTTGGTAAACCTCCTTGAGAAAGAAACATTTTTTACTTGTATATAATTTTATGAGTATATAATGAAAACAATTATATACGTCAGCACTACTTATTTATTACAACATAGGCTACATGTTTCGATCCGTCATTAGGTCATCCTCAGGCCTACGGCAGACTAAGTCATTGGTGCTGTGTGTGTATTGGGATCCCAATATATTTGATAGTCGTAAGAATACATAAAATCTTGTAAGTATTTATTTTATGCTGGATAAAATGCGTAACATATACTGTCTGGTTAAAATATTTGAAACATATTTTGAATATTTTAACCAGAAAATTTTATAGTTGAAGAATAAGAGACCAACTTGATGTCACTAGTTATTATGTTTTATTTCACTTCTTCTATGCTCAACATGTTTCGGACATTAATACATCCATCATCGGGAGCCTGCAACTTTTCTATTGTATCACCACATTGGTCGTGTGTTCTTGTTTCGATCCATGTAGCAGGCTGAACAACAAGTTGTGCTTCAACCTGCTACACGGATACCACCCCAACCCAGCCACACCGAAACTCCAACACATATCGAAACAAGAACACACGACCAATGTGGTGATACAATAGAAAAGTCGCAGGCTCCCGATGATGGATGTTTTAATGTCCGAAACATGTTGAGCATAGAAGAAGTGAAATAAAACATAATAACTAGATACATCAAGTTGGTCTCTTATTCTTCAACTATCATAATGATGCACGGTCAAATATACATAAGATTTACAGACAAGTATGTGTTACGCATTTTATCCAGCATAAAATAGATACTTAGCAGATTTTATGTATTCTTACGACTATCAAACATATTGGGTTCCCAATATACACACAGCACCAATGACTTAGTTTGCGGCAGGCCTGAGGATGACCTAATGTTGGGTCGAAACATGTAGCCTATGTTGTAATAAATAAGTAGTGCTGACGTATATAATTCTTTTCATTATATGTTCATTCTAGCACTTCGTGATGCCTTCTGTCAAATTATATGATTGCTGTACGACAATAACCATTACCTTCATACACAAGCAAAATAACAATTGCACAATTCTGTAGTCCGCTTCGTTGCATCATTTCCACAGGTTCAAATTCCGGCCGTAATCTGTTCACTTGGTAAGACGATCAACTGCATACAGGTCCCATGCTTACATTTGGCAGCAAATTATGTGACAGCATCCGCGGATAATTTCAGTAATTAATGGCGTCCGCGTACTAAATCCGTTCATACAGTAGCATTACCGAAAATAGAAGAAACATAAATATCAGTCTCATTTGGCCAAAGTATTATTTTTGACAGCATACAATGCACCGTAAGAAAGTATATATGTCGAATTCATATGCGTAAAGCACGCAGTATCTCAGAAACCAATTTTTTGGGCGCTAATATGCACCTACAATCAAGAACTACCAGTTTATCTTATCAGGAAGGTAAAAGATTTCTCACTTGATTGCCAGTTTTTTTCTTCTCTCCTGTAAGAAAGCGGCGATCTGGGGGGGGGGGGGGGTGTTCAGGGGTGTGCCGTTTAAAAAAATTT
>Ga0136643_10005599_pt1 | contig 17764 bp, 11 predicted proteins | sample TergutLab28metaG_FD_96883 | JGI IMG/M metagenome (GOLD analysis project Ga0136643, IMG submission 96883) | Labiotermes labralis P1 segment gut microbial communities from Petit-Saut dam, French Guiana - Lab288 P1 (version 3) (version 3) | ecosystem: Host-associated > Arthropoda: Insects >... | reverse complement strand
TCTATTTGATCTTCACTGCCGACTTGCCCACAACAGATCATACCACCATCGCCACTTTTGCGGATGACACCGGGCTGCTTGCGGTCCATGCTGATCCAATCGTCGCCTCGCAACAACTTCAACACCACCTCAACATCCTCCAAGAATGGGTCGACACATGGAAAATTAAAATCAACCAGGCAAAGTCCGTTCATGTAACATTCACCACCAAATGTACACTCTGCCCGCCGGTGACTATGAATAATGTCCTGATCCCAATGCAGCCCGACGTTAAATATCTAGGATTTTACCTTGACCAACGCTTAACCTGGCGCACACATATCAAAATGAAGCGTCACCACTTAAATCTAAAATTGCGAGGAATGTATTGACTTTTGGGACGAAGATCAAAGCTTTCTCTTGAAAACGAACTTCTCTTGTACAAATGCGTGCTCAAGCATGTATGGACATACGGTATACAACTCTGGGCCTGTGTGAAGCCGTCCCATACACAAATCATTCAACGGCTGCAGTCAAAAATTCTGCGGTCCATAACCAACGCGCCGTGGTACGTCTCTAATTCTACCATACACAATGATTTGCACATTCCATATGTCGCTACGGAGATCAGCAGGTTATCCTTCCACCAACGGCTGGCAGGCCATCACAACGCTCTCATCAATGCAATGACCATTCCACCCACCATCGTACGAAGATTGAAAAGACAGTGACCGACTGATCTGTCCCACATTACAGCGGAAGATTAACCTGTCCTGTATCACCTACTTCCGGGTTTTCGACGGAGTGTCATTGATGGATGACTTCTCTCTCCATGCTACCATTTCTCGCACATTTACTTATTGCTTCTCTTACGGAGTAGATTGTAAATTGGCATTACGTAAATAAAAAAAAAGTAACTTCCTTCGAAACGTCAGTAACTACCAGTAGGCACGGTATCACAGTCTAGAATACTTGAATTTTAATCAGCACCGCTGTGAGAACCTTAAATGCCTCGGATGTTGTATGCATTGTGCACGCTGTAGCGTGTGTAAATTGTTACTGGTGTTGTCGGTATACATGACATGTTAATTGGTATGTTTGTTTGTACCTTTTGGACTGCAGTAATTCCAAAAATTGCCTACGGTACTAGTTATCCTGGCTGAGATCTCCCACCGTCTCTGCAGGTACAGTTACGATAATGTCTCTAAACAGGCCAGAACACCTCGAATTGCGTCTTAACTATTCGTCCGACGGTTTCCCAGCTCATCTGCCGCTCTAATGTTTGCTGTTGAAACGTCACAGTTGTGTAAGAGCCCGCGTGTGCCTGTATTCAAATAAAGGTATGTAAGCAGCAAATGTTGTTTGCGTCTGTAAATATCACAGCATCAAGGGTAGCTGTATTACGTCTGTGGTATGGATTATTCCTGTGTTGGACTTGAAGAGCTCATGACCATACCGAACACACGGACACGCCACAAGAATGTCGCACAGCACGCGATGAAAATGGCTGGTGTTTGTTACTCATAGTGCGAACGCTCGGTGGGGAGATGTAGGTCAGTAAGGGTTTCCCCACGGAAGAAATGTCTCTGCGACCTTGACCTGCTCCGCTCTGCTGAAGCTGAAGGTCGACTGCCAGCTGCCTGGGCGATTTCATAGTTCCGAATTCTTGGCCCGTCTTCCTGGACAGAACCAGCAGGAAGAAGAAGAGCGACGCCAACACTGCAGCCTAGATGTCCGTGCGATGTAAAGCGACGGGATGGTCAGCCAAGGAATCGTGGTTCCATTCTCGGAAGGGGCAAGAGACTTCCTTCGTCTCCAAACTGCCCATACCATTTATGGAGCCCATCTAACCTCGTACCTAGTGGGTACCAGGCGCGATTTCCCAGAGGGTAAAGCAATGTGGAATTTCATGTGAACAAAGCAGGCCACTCACTACCACAGGGCATTGAGGTTAAAAATGGGGCTAATCTTCACATTCCTTACACTCTCATGTTGGGTACTGGGACAGTTTTTTGTTTGCTGTACCTTCAGTGGCTGAATAAACTGTGTGTCATTTCCAGAAGAAGGTATCTGATTTGTGCAGAAAATTAACAGCATCTTGAGATTATGCCAAAAGGTGATATTTTATAATATTTTATAATAACCTAATGCGGGTTACTGATGCTTAAATTTTATAGCGAAATAAACTAGATATCAGCATGTTGCTGATGTTTCCGTATGGACTAGTTCAGGGTTTCCCGAACTTTTTTGCTTGCCGACCCCTTTTTGCTTCGAAAACTAACCGGGGATCCTCACATACCTGCTCACGTAAATATAGCCTGTCCGGATGGGAGCTGTCCAAAATTAAAAATTTATATATCAGAACCGATTTTAGATAGCTATAAATACATACCAGTAACTCCCGTAACAATGCTCTACATGATTGGACCTTTACTCTTTTCCGCTTCGTCGTTACAGGAAGTTTCTTAATTATATATTCTGGCATACGCAATATAGCCTACATATCACCAATTAAAGATGTTCTGCTATTATTGTTAGCCAAACATTATTCCTTTAATGTAAAAAAAAAATTGAATAAACTTCAAAGTAGCCATTATGGAATTGTATCCACGGATCCCCCGAGAACTGGACGCGGATTGGCCTAGTTTATAATTGTGTTTGGACAGTGGCAAGAACCGCTGCATCAGTACGCTGTCCACCGGGGAAATTTTCCACTGAACACTAACAGTTCCTCGTTTGGAAGCTTTCACAAAGTTCACTCCTCATGCTCGTACCATTCCGTGGGTTATACATGTTTCTTGCCACATTGCTTTTCATTGTTGCCAAATTTATTAAGAATAAGAAGTTAATAAACTGATGTTTCAGGATTAAAAATTTGGTGAACTTTAAGTGAAGTGAAAAAAGCAGGGAACACGTCCCACATTCAGCATTAGTCATAAACAGTTAGGTAAAGGCAAAGCTCACCCTAGAACAGGCCACGAAGGCCCAAAGGGGAAGTAGATATGTAGTTCTACTCTTTCTTTAACCTCTGCGCTAGATGGGGTGGCTGATCAACACCACACCTAGGCCGCTTTACCCCCGAGAAAGACCCGGTACCTATTGTATAGGGGGCTGGGTGGGCCCCAGAGCCGGTCTGGACGGGTGCGGAAAATTTCGCTCCCACCGGGAACCGATCCCCTCACCGTCCAGCCCGCAGCGAGTGGCTGTACTACTACGCTATCCCGGTCCATAGTCCTGAACAGCTACAAATGAAAACCTGTTAATATGCATCTTGAAAACTCATGTATTCCCACTCCCTAGCTGGCCGTTTGTTTTGAATCCTGACCAAATAAAAGGAACAGATCCACTGAATCGCTTCACTAATATTTAAGTAATAAAAGTAAGAATTCGAAGCAGAAGTTCGATACAAAGGAACAAATCAAAGCGTGGGAAGTTGCCACACTATTTTACATGCTGAAAACAAATATAGCGAGCCTCTGATTTCCCTGAGTATAATATCAGTTTATATGTTCATATTTTGTGGGTCGGGATAGCTGAGTCGGTATTTCGACTCACTACGGGCTGGACTGTCCGGGGATCGAATCCCGGTGGGAGCGAGACTTTTCGCGCCCATCCAGACTGGCCGTAGGGCCCACCCAGCCTCCTATACAGTGGGTTCCGGAGATAAAGCGGCCGGGGCGTGGCGTTGACCGCACACCCTCATCTATCGTCGAGGTTAAAGAAAGAGTTAGAGCTATATGCCTCTACCCCCCCCCCCTCGGGCCTTCATGGCCTGGCTGTTCTGGGGTGAACTTTACATTTATGTTCATATTTTGATGTGCATTGAACTACATAATCAGGAATAGGTTAGTTATTGCAGAGATTTATGGTTTGAATGACCAGGGCTTGATTCCTGGCAGGGGCAGGATTTCTTCTTGTGCTAGATAAGCCAAACTGGGCGTGGGGCCCACCTAATCATTTATCAAAGGTGTATGGGGGGGGGGAGGGATAAAAGGTAAGGTAAAATGCACCGTTGTACAGGCACTGAGGCTCCGTACAGGCCCTACGGCCCAAAGGGGAAGTAGAGGTATAGCTGTACTCTTTCTTGACCACGGCACTAGAAGGGGTCACCCCACGCCCCGGCCGCTCTTTATCCCCGGGAAAGACCCGGTACCCGTTGTACAGGAGACTGGGTGGGCCACAGGGCCGGTCTGGACAGGTGTTGAAAATCTCGCCCCCACCGGGATTCGATTCCCGAACCGTCCAGCCCGTAGCCAGTCGCTATACCGACTACGCTACCCGGCCCACGTATGGGGGGGGGATGGGGTGGGTTAAATTGGCCAGAGCATGATTGAGGTTAAGAGTATATGGCGCTGTACCTCCACACTCACATTTTCAAGGCATGATTCTTTATTTAGGGGTGGTATAATTTTGCCTGAAACTGCCATTTATTGTCTCATAAAGCCAAGTTTTGAATTTGTATGGCCCATGTTAAATGTAATGTTAAATTTCCATCATCTAAAGTTACCTTTAATTTAATCAATTCAATCAATTCTCCATGGGACAACCATTTTGCTGTATCTGTGTTTACATTTATAACTGAAAAATGGAGCTGTTGCTGAATGTTGTAACATAACTTCAAATGATGGAGGTCAAGGTTAGATTGTAAAATGCTCCTGGATTAGATTTACTATATTTATGATGCCCATTATCACCTGATAGTTTCTCAAGGACATCAGCTGTGTTTGCTCAGTGTAGAAACTGTCTCTGTACTATCAGACGTGAAAAATGTGCTAATCTGTTTGGTCAGGAATGTTACTACTACTACTTAGGAAGTATTATGGCTAAGAAAGTGCTAAAACTTCCACTTAGCACACAGCATATGTAATGAGAGATAATTTTTTGCTGCCTATTTATAACTTAAATCATAGCTAACTAACTCACTGGGGCAAAGTTACAGGCTGTGTGTGTGTGTATTTGAAATCACGAGGGTTTAATTCTTGGCATTTTGTTAATGCCATCTCCGTCACAGACCTGCCCATTTCCTACTGGGCAACATTAAAGTGACAGTACAAAGCTCTCCACTTACCCTTACCTGCTGCTGTTGAATTTAGTTTAGAGACATTCAACCCCATTCTGTTTATAACATTCTTGGGCACAGGTGTGACATTGTTCTTCATAAATGGGATGTTATGCTTTTTATTGTTAGTTGCCCCATTCATGTGAAGTTGTCCAGTTCTGTACATTCAGGGTGGTTGGTTTCCAGACAGGGAAGTGTCTATGTAGTCAGAAGTAGTAAGATTGTAACATTAGATTGTATATAGTTCATTCAGGCAGGTCGGTTAAATCATTATGGAAAAATTGAAGAATAAAAGACCAACTTGATGTTACTTGCTATTTTATTTCACTTCTTATGTGCTCGACATGTTTCGGACAATATATCCATCATCAGGAGCTTGCAACTATTCTGTTGAATTACCACATTGGTCGTATTGTTCTTGGTTCTATGTGTGTTGGAGTTTCGGTGTGGTCAGGTTGGAGTGGTTTCCGTGTTGCAGGCTTCAGCCTGCAACACGGAAACCACTCCAACCTGAAGTGCATTGCACAGTCTTGCTGAAAGAATCTGTTCCTAATTTTCAGGCTGATGCCTATTTTGTTTGGTGTCATGCATAGTGTCTGCGGCTTTCATTTATTCTTGTGAGTCAGAAAGTTTACAGGTGTTGTACACGTCTGTTGCTCATAAAGTACTGAATCTGTTTCTTGGTCTCCCATCTTGATCTCTTCCATTTAAGATGTAAACGAATATAGTGAATCAACAGGGAGGTTCTCGTTTGGCAGTGACTAAAGGTGGCTGTCATCTGGGTTGTAATGCCATGTAATGTGGGTGAAAGTTTTGATTGGCAGATTTCTACCAGATTGCAGTTTGTCACATGCCTGACGTCAGTAAACCTAGTAGAATTATGTGGTGTAATGGTGTCATGATGTAGGTAATATTTGTGTGTCATGATCATCAGCTGTCTTAAATTGACCCTTACTTTACTAGACTGCTATGTTCCATGTGCTATGCTTTTTCAGGTGTATAGTCAGTGAAATTTTGCAGGCTGCAAAGTGCTCATGTAAAAAGAGTAAAGCAGTCCCATTAGAGGCCCAGAGGGTTCCAGGAGGTTAAGGTTCCCAGATTTTGTGACAACGGCACCAGAGATTGGTAAGGTTGTCAGCCTTACGCACTGGCCACCTTTACCCCCAGGAAATGCTCCTGGTACTCATTTCTGTTAGAGGCTGGGTCGACCCTAGGGCCATAATGTGATTGGAACGATTTTATGTCAAAATTCCAGTGACACCAGCTGGGATCGAACCAGTGACCTCCCGATTTGTAGCACAGCACCTTAACCACTGTGCCACTGCGGTCCCCAGGTGCTTATGTACCTTGTGAAATGAGTAACAGCACTTCCTGTGAGAACTAGTGGAAGAGAGTTCATATTTGAAACTGAAGATGTTTGCATTTATGAAAATCTATAAAATTACTGCTCTGTTTTATTCCATGGAATAGCATAAAATACAATTCTGATTAATTTTATGTTCATGGTTCTGTGCATCGTTGATCTAACTTGGCCACGTCGGTGGGAGGTAGCTGCACAAAAAAAAAAAATATGACCAGTACCGGAAGCTGTAGTTACATTTTTGTGCACTCCTGATGATGGGTGTGGTTGACACCTGAAACATGTAGAGTGAACTCGCAGAATAATAGACTGCTTTGTGTTGCATCTCGTTGGACAATTATTGATACAATTCTGGTTGTATTGCTAAGTTGTTACTTGTGAAATCTGTTTTATGTAATGTCATGTTGGAAAGCAGTGTTTTTTTTTTTTAAATTTGTGTGAAAATGGTTGTTTTGCCATAAAGTGCATGAATTGTTTTACAGGTCACCTTTGTCATTACACACATATTCCAGTTCACCTGTGTCATGCAAAGTATTTTGAGTTAGTCATGCAATCAGTTTTGCACACCACATAGCACATACATGAAAGTAGATGGCCTGAGTGCCACTTTTAAGGGTCTAAGGCTGGTGTATGACAAGATTATGATATTCTGGGATGTAACTCCATGTTATTTTAGGTAGGTACCAGTGTTTCAGAGGAACCTGTTGCTGTCATCTTCAGGGTAGAAGAGTTTTTTTTTTTTTCACTGAAGGTGGCAGCAGCAGATTCTGCTGAAACACTGGTGTGTGTTTACACAGAAGAGGAGATTGCAAGGAGGTGCAGTAATGCAGTGGGAGCAACTCTCAAGCATGCTGGTTCTGCTAATCCTGTGATTGAAGGTGCTGTATAACCAGTATGAGACAGCTTGCTCTACACAAAGCCACGGAACAAACTGACCTCCTTCACCCCTCTGTGCGTCATTTGACCACATGGATTCGTATGCGTCATTGTGCCCAAAAGAGCAGAATATCACTTCTGACCATATGGCACCACTTGTGGTATAAGGTCTATGTCGACAGCACGGTTTTGCCATACACAGACTGGCTTGAACAGAAACACGTGTTCCTTTCTTCTGATGGTGGTTGTCACTACCTTGCACAATTAGTCACTCTTAGGGTGGATGACAGTTGCCAGAAATGTCACTAGAATGACATTCACATACCATAAAATAGTCATTATAACATATTTGTTCAATGGTGTTACTGAAATTTTTTTGGGCTGGAAATGTTGCACCTGTCTGTTGTCTTGTTGGAATTTGACCCAGATCATTGCTATCCTGTACTTCATACTGGGCTGGCAAGAGCTTGAATGTGTAGAACATATATATTTATATATATGTTTTCAGTTTCAGCGTCCACTAATTGGGCAGACAGCGCATTCACGCTTAATACGTGTTTGCAATGTCACAGTGAAGTTACTATAAGTTGAATGGCAGTTTTATGATGTACACATTCTGAATCTGCAGTAGGGTCAGAACTGATGACATGCGAGTTGTATGCTTGGCATGGCCACTGGATTTAAAATTATGTAGCCTTTTACACACATGTCCTTAAGTTAAACACATGTGACCTTCATTCCACTATAGTGGTTTGAGGATCTGCTAAAACTCCAGTACAGAACATATCTTAAATATCTGAGTACATTTTTGAACACAAACAGCCATTCCAAATCAGTGAAGCATTTGCATCTCAACTTGTGAATCAGCAATAATACATGAGCATGGGTTGCAGAATGGCAACACTACTTGTGGCGCGAAAGTGTGTTACAGTAAATCATTTGTTTTTGTTTAATTTTATCAACATAAATATATTATACCTCAGAGGCTGACGGTTAATTTGTCATCTTTTGTTACCCAGAAAGTATTACCAGCCTTGGCAGTTGTTCTGCGTAATCTGTCGGATACTACTGACCTAAAGGCTGTCATGGCGAAGAAGATTCCGGAAGAGCAGGAACGAGTAAAGAATTTCCGAAAAACCTATGGTGCAACCAAGGTTGGAGAGGTCACTGTGGACATGGTAAGTGTAGTTTCTTTCTGTGGTTCCTGATAACCAGGAATTATTTTTGTGCAAATGTGTTTGTTGGTAAACTACTTTTCAGACTGGTGTTCGTGAGCAGCCCAAATAGAAGTACATAAGGCCTATTGGGAACTCTGTGACTTCACGTATGTTGTAGGAAGCATAATTTTCTCTCAGTTGATACAGAGACATCACTTTATGTGGATGTATTTATTCATTTGCAGGCTGAAATGGAAGGCATGGGACAATAATGTTTGTGTGTCAATTTCCAGATAAAATATGGAAAGCCAGCTACAGAAATTTACAGAACTAGGAATACACTGTAGAAGATTCTTTAAAGCTCATAAACATTGCTACTTCTTTTGACCTTTAGTATTCTCCCAAAACTGTGGTCATGGATCATTTTGATCAGATGTTATGTTTTAACTAGTTAAGCAGTTTTGACTAAAATTTTTTTCTTTGGAAAAAATTCCAAGCTCCAATAAAGTGGTAGACCCATTTTCTGGTGATGGCTGAAATTTTCATTGTACAGGGGTGCTGATAAGTCCTTAGCCCGACCAGGAAGGAAACAAGCTACATTCCCCACATTTTATGGAGCGTGGAGGCTCATTACCACATTCACAAGAGCCCACCACCTGTCCCTACCCTAGCCAAATCAATCCATTCCTCTGCCTATCACACTTTCAACAGGCACAGCTTGTTTCCTTTCTGGTCGGGCTAAGGACTTATCAGCACCCCGGTGTCTACAGATTCACTGCATACATTGTATAAAATTGGTAATCAGAGCGGTATGTACGGGCAAGTCTTGTTTTACACAATTTATTTTTGCGTGATTTTGCTTTGATGCAGATTGCAAATTTACACCAGTGTTTTAATTTATGTGATAATTTTCAGTTTAATGTGATTTGTTGTGGATGATCTGCGGCTGCACTTGTCTTCTGCAGGATGCTAGCAGGAAGTGACATGCCGTCACTCATGTGTATGGGTTGATTACATTGGTGATATAATCACACAGCTCATGTAGTTTCCCCTTCAACAGCATTGGCTTTAGTTTCCAACATGAGTGAGAAAGATAAATCAGCATCACCAAGTGAAATCCAAGTGAAAAATGTGGGAAAGACAATCAGTACTGAAAAGAAATTAGATGTAATAAGCTGATTTGAAAAATTTTAATTGTTGACACAAGCCTTAATGTTAGACTTGCTCATAGTATGTACATACTATATGTGATAATGCTGATAGAGTTAAGGTGCTAAGTCAGGAACTAAAGTGTTTGTTTCTGTAGTAAGACTACTGAAAACCATAGGTGTTAGTCCCTTACATTATTTATTGCTTTAGAAATAAATAAATAAATTGGATATATATGTTTGTATAAAAAAGGTAAAGCAATCCCAGTACAGACCTGGACAGGCCCTGAGGGTTCCAGGAGGTTGAGGCTCACAGATTTCAAGACTGTCGGCACATCAGCCTTACGCACCGCATGACTTTACCCTCCCAGGAAATATTCCTGGTACTCATTTCTGTTAGAGGCTGAGTCAACCCCAGGACCATAGTGTGGCCAGAAGGATTATATCAATGAAAAATTCCAGTGACACCATCGGGAATCGAACCTGCGTCCTTCCGGTTTGTGGCGCAGTGCCTCAACCAACTGCGCCACCACGTGCCCCCCATAAATGTTCATATACTGTATAGAAATGTATGTGTACTGGATATACGGTGTGTGTACACTCTACAGGTCCGTATGTCTGCTAGTGGTATAGTTATGAGGTCAGTCCCGTAGCCCCAAGAAATACACTGCTTTGTATACAGATTTTGATTTCAATTTGTGTGTGGTTTTTCAGGAATGTAACCCTGGCATGAAATGGGAACAGCCTTTACTTTCAGCAGTTTCGTGAGACCGTTCTATATGAATCGCAATATGTACTTTGTGTCAGCATATTTTGTAGCTTGTCCCATCAGTCTTGTTGCAGCAAGTGGTCTGTTTGCATATGTATCTAAATTTAAATCTTCCTCTGATGTCAGAATTTACAAATTTGAAAGAGTGGAAAATTTTAAATATTTAGGAGTTATACTTAATGAAGATAACAATAACCAAATAGACTTGCAAGAAAGAATAAACAATGCTAACAAAACATATTTTATGCTACAAAAATTTTTTAAATATAAAAACATATCAAAGACGCTAAAAAATTAAGACTAAAGAACACAACAATAGACAAAATGTTAGCACATGAATCAGAAACTGGGACACTAACAAAGAGTGATAGAAAGCAATTGAACATTTTTGAAAGGAAAGTGTATGGAAGAATTTTAGGCCCAGTATATGACAGTGAAAAAGGAAATTGGAGGATATTAACCAATAAAGAAATGTATGCAAGAGTTAAAAAACCTACTGTAATAGAGACAGTAAGGTTAAATAGATTACGTTGGTTTGGGCATGTACAGAGAATGGAAGAAAATAGAATTCCCAAAAGAAAATTATATATAAATTTGGGAACAACGAGATTGAAAATTGACCAAGAAATAGATGGCAAGATGAGGTGAGAGAGGATGGGCGAATAGTTGGTGGAGAAGGGTGGCAGGAAGAAGTACATAACAGAGGGGAATGGAAGAAGCCCCTGGGAATGGCAAGGAATCGTCACATTCTGTATATGCCAAAGGAATGAATGAATGAATGTGGTCTAGTGAAGCCCATTAGCAGTCTTTAAGAACGTGTTATGTGCTGCCTCTTAATTTCTGCAATAGCTTGTGGTTTAGTATGCAGATTGCACTACCACAAAATAACTTTTAAGGACCTGTGTTCGCGCACGTGAACATACCTAGCAAATTCACTGCTTTTTTAAGACCATTTTATTTTTCACAAAATGCCATTCACTTGATAATTGTATCTTTTTCTGTTCAAATAATACTCACATTTTTTCATAAATGGCACTAAAATTCAATACCCACCGCAGTAGGATAAATATTAAGCTTTGTCCTTAATATGGTGTTACATTTGAACAATTTTTTGATGGGGAAACTTGAGGAAAAAAGACTACTTGAAAGACTCTGGCATAGATGGGAGTGTAATATTAAGATGGATCTTCAGGAAGTGGGATGGGGGGGCATGTACTGGATTGATCTGGCTCAGGATTGGTACAGGTGGTGGGCTTTTGTAAACGTGGTATTGAACCTTCACATTCCATAAAATGTAGGTAATTTCTTGACCAGCTAATGACCTTTAAGCTTCTCAAAAAGGACGCTGCTACATTTAGTTAGTTAGTTAATTAGTTTAGAAAGCATCATTAAACCAAAGAACAACCAACCATACAGTTCCTCTTTTCCATATGTCTTTGAATGTACTTTGTTAAATTTTATCCCGGTTCTGAGTTTTAATTCTTCAGAATTGCTGGTTTTGTTATGTACGTAAGAATGGAGTTAGTTGTAGGTACATGTAATAACCATGTCTCTCTTTTGCAATTCATGAACTAGACATATATTCAGTACAGTCTCTGCATTGAACTTCATGGTTAAGAATGCAATGTCCTGAGTCAAGGACATGGCCTAGAGGCTTGGTTCCTCTGGTTGACATTTTTTTGTTTTCCCATGGGCCTTGGTCAATATGCACCACACCCACCTCTGGCAATTTGCCTGCCTGATATATTTAGCGAACTATTTTTGAAGCTATTAGCTAACACACATGTACTAAGTAGCTCAGTGTTAGGCCTTAACCACCTTCCTGACACTGCCATATGACTGCTAAAGTATTCATATTTTTATATATCTAACTGACCATGCATCTCCATTGTTATGAACAAAACATCTGTGCTGTCCCCATGCATGAATTTTTTACCATATGGCCCATTGCTGAAAGCACTTATATGTCCCATCTTCATTGTCAGCAAATAAACACAGGGATATTATCTTAATAGTAGGCCACTGGCACTTTCATTTAATATTCTGTTTGTCACGCATGTTAGCTACTGTCATATGCTGTAAAGTACACCACTGAAAATATGCTCTGTTTCATGCTGTGCTAACCTGCATCTGAATGACATTCTCAGTTGCTCAAATATTTTCTAGGATTTCATAGTACCATGTCTTGTGTGCAGTAGACTGAGCCTGAGAAGTTTATTGGACCATAAATTTGTCACCTGTTAGAGATTTTGTTAACATTTATTATGTATGAGGTTCTCACAGTGGTCATGACAATGACTCAGCCTGGGGTGTGATGCCACGTTGTATGGTACTAATTTTTTGGGGGGGCACAAAAGGCCTGTTTTGGGGCCTAGGTGCATCAGGCCCAAAAAGAGCTCGAACCCATATGTCATTCTGTTCTATTCTATGGTGCTAATTTGCTGAAATTTCAGATACATGTGCTGCTACCATCTCCAAACCTGAAGATGGAAGCAGTAAATTCCTAAGAAACATCTGTAAATTTGCACCAGACAGCATGGTGTCATATTCCCTAAGACAGTAATTTTTGTTAAAATTCATGCTGTATTATGCCGATTATTGTTTTAATGGGTACAGGTAATTCATTCTGTATATCCCAGTATAATAAGGCTTGACAAAAGTGGTATTGCATAACCTGAACTACAATTACCAATGATGGTACAGCTGTGGAAAATGAATTGACACTTGGAGCAGTGTGTGGTGTGGTGTCCTTCAGATGCGCAGGCTCTAAAGCACTTGTTACGTGATTGCATATGTCTCAAATGAGTTATGGACCTTCATGGCAGTGTCTTGCAAATTACATCCTTTGGCTGAATGAAGTGGGTTGGTTATATTATTAGTGCTCAACTGATTATGACAGTTTTTATCATTGTGAACTAATGATGTCTGTAGCAGGTGGTGTACAGTATTATGCAGTATTTAGTGCAACAAATTTAACAGTCAGTAATAAATAAACGTTTGTCAGTTATGTCCCTCCTACATGTTTCGACCCCTACAAGGTCTTCATCATGGCGGTATATTTAAAGACACACAAATACAGCAAATTCTGTCAAAGATGTTTATGTACAGTGAAAATACAATATTGCCAATTAAAATTGCTAGAAATGTTTAAAAAATAAATCAAGTATTTTACAATTCTAAACTCCATTGTTGACAAATATCGTTGTGAATTTTGTCATCTTCATACAAAGGGAATAGCCAGGGGTTATCTTATTGGTGTTTATGGCATGGTGGACTGCTGAATGCTGCAGTACTCACTGAGATTTGTTGGATTAAATACTGTGTAATCAGTCTGTTGCGTGACATATGGAGTATGTTTCAAGTGGTGTAGAGTGTTCAGATTCTGAATTACTGAAATATATCATTGAGTATGAGAGGTATCTCATCTTTTTTTTTATGTTATCATCATTGGTGTCTGACATGTGTCACATATCAGTTATTGTGGGCAGTGGTGCATTTATGTTTCTTATCATTTAATCTGTCAGTTAATGTGGTGCTTTTGTGGGTTTATTTTATTTAGTAGGATTTTACAGCTTAGCGACTTAGAGGAAACAAAGTCCTGCTTCAAAAATTTTCAGTTATACCGTGCATATTCTTATGATTAACACGTGAACCATAATTTTATCCCAATCAGTTTTATGTATTTTAGAATTCTAATATTTTAACCCTTTAAACGCCGAGTTAAATCCCATCTGCCATCTGCTGGCATTATTAGGAGCTCACCCTATTTTCCACATTAGCAGGATAAGGGTTAAACATTCCAATGAGAGCAATGCATACTTAGATTAGCGTGTTGGTCTTGTTTTCTTTTGATCTGAAAGCATCCCTGAGGATGGCGCCTTGGTGCCAAAACTTGTAGGAGATTAATATTTGTCACAAATTATCCTTCACGATTACATATTTTTTTAAACAACGTAAGTTTCATAAATATATCTTTCGGAAATGAAATTATGTGCATTTAGAGTCTTCTCATCGGGATTACACCCAGTTAAAATGCAAATTGAATAAACATTTAATCAGCACACCAACTAATGCACATACATAAAATTTTTTGCATTAAAACATATAAAATCGCTCCAACATGTTTCGATCCTAAGATCATCTTCAGGGAGCTACACTGTTCCTTGCTAAAGTCACATTTTTAAAAACACACACTGATTAAATAAATTTAATTAATTATTTAATTAAATTTAATTAATCAGTGAGTGTTTTTAAAAATGGAACAGGGTAGCTCCCAGAAGATGCTCTTAGGATCGAAACATGTTGGAGCGATTTTAAATGTTTTAATGTAAAAAATTTTATGTATGTGCATTAGTTGGTGTGCTGATTAAATGACTGCACGAAATGCACGGTGCAACGATAAAGATGCATAAACATTGAAGAATAAGAGACCAACTAGATGTCACTAGATATTATGTTTTATTTCACTTCTTCTATGCTCAACATGTTTCAGACATTAATACATCCATCATCAGGAGCCTGTGACTTTTCTATTGAATCACCACATTGGTCGTGTGTTCTGTAAAGATGGAGGTTTTTAGCATTAGTGTAAATTATAGTATATGAAGGTGAATGCTTGGTGTGATGTGTTTGGTCGCTTTGTTGCAGTTGGTGCGCTTGTTTCTGTTGGTGTTGTCTGTTCTGGTATTTTCTGCATATAGATTATGTGTTCTCATGTGTGCTGTGTGTTTTTTAGTGGTTGATTGGCGATGCTTTGCTAATGTACGCTGGTGTACATTAGCAAAGCATCACCAATCAACCAATAAAAAACACATGGCACACATCACACCAAGCATTCACCTCTATATACTATAATTAACACTAATGCTAGAAACCTCCATCTTTACAGAACACACAACCAATGTGGTGATTGAATAGAAAAGTCGCAGGCTCCTGATGATGGATGTATTAATGTCCGAAACATGTTGAGCATAAGAGAAGTGAAATAAAACTTAATAACTAGTGACATCAAGGTGGTCTCTTATTCTTCAACTATCACAATGATCCACGGTCCAATATACATAAGATTAATGAATAAACATTATTTATTGATTCATTTATTCATTCACTCTCAGCCAGTTTTATACATTAAGTACTGGACAAATTCATGTGTAGAAAGAGTAAATGCATTGATATCCTTTCAGTGTCAGTTAGAAGCTTGAAATAAATTGAGGCTGTAGAGTGATCGGGCGGTAAAGAAATTGAAAACAGCTCTCCTTGTTGAGGTCCAACACTGTTGTTGAATGTTATTCAAGAACCATGTTTAAAGTTCTTGCTGTGGGTTATGTTGCGTCAGTAACAAAATTTTAAAAAGGCAGTAAAAGTTACTTTTACTGTCTGTTATCTGATATCATGGCCTGTGTTGGTTAGATCCATCCCTACTCCTTACATTTTGCTAAAGGCTTGCTTTTTGTTATTTCTGCATTGGTTGGAATTCTATAGTTCCCATAGAACTGTACAAAACTCTTCAGTTAACATTTCTGTTTCATTTTCTCATAATTGTCAGCTTTATATATTTTTAACATTACAATGTTTGAAACATGACAGTGAGGTCAATTAGTGCCTGAGATGGAAGTGTTGGTCTGGTTATCCTTTGTGTTCGTAGACTCCCTGAAGATGGAACTCTGGTGCTGTAACATGTGGGGGTTGTTAGTTATTATGAATTGTGTTTTATGATTTGTATTATGTTCTATTTTACTGAGTTCATTTGTTGGTTAATGTATTGAATTGTTGTTTTGTTTACACCAGCCAGAATAGTTGCATATAGTAAGGAGAAAGTGGTTTAGATGGCTTTCAAATGTATTATTCTGTTGCACTTCCTGATCACACAGTTGTTGTCCTTGGATGCTTGTGAGTAACTGAGAGGTGAATGTATTACCTAACTGCATCATGACAGTCACATATCAAGTTAAGAATTATCCACCTTGTATGTTATGCAAATGTACTTTGCTGGGGTCACAGGAAACATACAAATGGATAACTTCTTGGTTCTGTGGTATTCACTCAGCACATCATATCTCATTGATTATGTGTTTTATCATGTAGGTAATAAATATGTCATTGTGTTTTACATTGTACAGTTGTGGGGTTTTGTTATGACTGTAATATATTATCTTGAAGTAACAAGTTAAATAATGACTTGGCACTTATTATAATTTATGCTGAATGCTGCATTTGGGTGGTTTTCACTCTTATCTTGTATTCTGGATATCTCCAGTTTGAATGTCACCATGGAGATTGGCAGTTGCGACACTTTTCACAAATGCGGTGTGATGCTTCAACTTATGTAATGAAACCAACAAATGCACATGTATAAAATATGTTTTCATCACATGTTATGAATTACCAACATTTTTCGATTGCTTTTGAGATCATCATCCCGTAGCAGTATAATGCCTTAACAAAAGCCAGCCACATTCCCATTCAATGTGCCACTTGTTGCCATACAAACCAAAGGAGCTGAGAAACCATAATTAAATGAATGAATATATATAATAAACTGAATAAGGTAGCAGTACCTCTTGCAGGCAGTGCTGGGGTTTCATCATGCAGGAAACCACAACCACTTGCTTTATTACCAGTTTCACAGTGTGGAGTGTGTCATGATATACAGGTTAACCATCACTTCTATATATAGCAGTATGCTGGTAATATCCTGTGACTAAAAGTATCCACGAGTAGATCCAACTGGCTGTGCGATAAAGGGCATAGGTCTATGGCTTCCTGATTGCTGGGATCAGGGGTTTGAATCCTGCTGAGGGCATGGATGTTCATCCATTGTATTTTGTGTTGTGTAGGTAGTGGCCCCTACAACAAACTGGTCACTTGTTCAGAGTCATCCTGTGATGTGTGTGTGTGTGTGTGTGAGTGAGTGAGTGAGTGAGTGATGTAGAAACGTCAACAGTGAGGTGGCCTAGGGCCAAGTTGTGCCACAGAAGTTAAAAGGGTTTATTATTTTATCAAATGTTTGTGTTTTAACTGCCTTACTTGCAGCACTCCTGAACCCACTGCCATAGGTTGTGGACAGATTTCAGAGGTTATCTAAAGGTTCAGATAGTGGTAACACAACCAAGAGACCTGGATGTTAAAAATCAAGTAATTGCATGGTGTGTTATGTTAACATACATCATTTTACAAATTGCACTGAAACCAATGGTGAATGTTTAATAACTTCATGTTTTACTTCATTTGAATTAGGATTCAATTTCAATTTTGCTAAGTCAGGAAATGTTTAATTCCTACACATGAAGGTTCCCCCCCCCCCCATTTTAGGTAAAGTCTCCACCTGAAAAAAGTTAAGGGGAATTTAATTGAAAACGTTCAAGAAAAAAAGCATGAATAAAAAAAGAGGGAAAAAGAAAAATCTTAAAGGGAAAG
>Ga0136643_10005597_pt1 | contig 17764 bp, 3 predicted proteins | sample TergutLab28metaG_FD_96883 | JGI IMG/M metagenome (GOLD analysis project Ga0136643, IMG submission 96883) | Labiotermes labralis P1 segment gut microbial communities from Petit-Saut dam, French Guiana - Lab288 P1 (version 3) (version 3) | ecosystem: Host-associated > Arthropoda: Insects >... | reverse complement strand
TGAACTCCTGATGATGAGCTCCCTGAAGCTCGAAACATGTAGAGTAAAGGACGACTAACCGTGAAATAAAGGATAGTCCATAAGTGTCATCTTGTTGGTGTTTATTTTGGAACAATGTATAAAGTAAATTTATTAAAATTTTTACGCTGTCACGACACACAACATCAATACAGCGTTTTGGAAACTGTTTGTGTTTTCGGGTGAATTAACACTACCCAGGCAACAAATTAACTAACCATGAGAGCAATAAAATATCAATAATTATTCACGAGAAATAACGCAAAAATATTCCATAAACTAATAAAACGTGGGTTTTAGTTTATGGGATATGCTTGTGTTATTGTAGCGGTCCTTTGATTAGATAGCTTGCCTTGAGGTTGGCGTTTCTTCACTTCCACACGGATAAAAAGTTTCCGAAACGTCGTCTGGTGAGTGTTCTGACAGCGGCAGAGCATCATGTTGCAACCACACAACAATACAGTCACTAACCCTAACAAACTTAACAAACGTGCGTCGCCTTGCACTACTCTGAGGGACGAATATTAAGCGGCAGTTAGTAAATACCTACTTTGAGCGGGAGACAATCCCAAATCTGATCTGCGCTCTTCTGGGACTTCACGCATCGTGGAATGACAGTTCGTTACCGACGTTTCGGGACAACCTATTGGCCCCCATCTACAAGGGTCAAGCAGTCAAAATATTCTTGGACAATGACAGCACAGCCCTGTGTCGCTGAAATATCACAGTCTCACTACATAACAACAGAATCCAAATAAACAATATGTGGCCCTGAGTGAATTCTTGAAGAGTGGAGACAAAAACTTCCCTTTCTCGAACGCGATCACCGGCTCTGAACAAGCGCTGCAGATGGTACTGTGCGACTAGTTGAGCAAATTTCAGTACGGTATTGCAGTATTTTGAAAGGTATGGCATTTGCTGTTGACAGCGAGTGCTAATCGGTTTATGCCCATTGGACTTCACTTCATTTGGAGAGAAACTGAAAGTGACATTTGGCAGGAATATGAAGACAAGACGTTCCTGCAGAGCCTTTATACATATCTGCTAAACGACATCAGATTCAAGCAGACACGAAACTGGATCTACAACGAAGGATCCCGGACGATGATTTTTGACAGATGGTATTTATTCTTCTATTATTCAGCGATGCTGTTACAGATGCACAGCCTATTCCAAGAGCACGCTATGTGACGGTGATGATAAGGTAAGATACAGAAGCAACTGGTAGTAAACTTAGAACAAAAAAATCAACGGGTGTCTAGAAATAAACGATAGGATAATATTAAAAATAATCTTAGCGAAACAACATATATTGTGGCGTGGATTAAAACTATTCGGAACAGAGTCAACTCGTAAGATAGATTTCGTCAATAATAATAATGTTACTAACCACAAAAAAACTGGACAACCAAAATTGATTTATGCAGACTATGTAATAAATCCTTGTGAACAGCAAAATAAATTTTGCTAATGAGAGGGAAAAATCCAATTTCATTTACAAAGATATGTCCCGCTGATACGGGTCTTGCTGCTTCTCCGTTTTAAATGTTCAGATGTAAATTAAACGGCCAGGAATATAATCTAGAATTATCCACACGCACATACACATGTTCGCTAGGAGCTACAAATTATCTTTAATAGGCCATAAAGCCTGGTTGTCAAAATGGAGCCAGAAAGTGGAGAAAACTCTTGGAATGCATTTTAATGGCGACAGCCAAAACGCAAATTAAGTATAAAATAATCTACAAACTTAACGAGTCTTGTTTATTATACAATAAATGGTGGAAATAAATATATTTATATATACTTAAAAGAATATTTTGACGACTAGGATAAGTTATGACGTAACACCTAAGTTTACTATATGGCAAACAAACCTCGTGCGGCCCAGAAAGGTGACCTGGTCATAAAATTTCTGCATTTTGTAAAATCCTGAATTCTGTTACCCAGTCATTAGGGGTGCATATTCACTGCCAAATAAATTTAGTCCTTAATCGATAATCTTAAAGTTTTAAAAAAATATTTTAATATTATCATTCCACTAACAACTCTCTTACAAATGTTCTTAATTATTCAGGTTTCCAGACCTGAACATCACATGAATTTACTTATCTTCTCTCCGAATCTTGCCACGTGCGCTGGACATCCATCTTTCCCAGATTTGATTCTACTAACATTTGTTGAGAAGTAAACTCTACAAATTGGATGTTTGTGTGACTGTGCATTATTGATATAATAATATAAACAACAGACTAGATGCAACAATAATAATTTTATTAACAGTTTCAATCAGCTCAACATGTTTCGGGCTATAATTTCGACCATCCTCAGGAGAACTAGACTGTGTTTACAGCTTGTGGTATAAAGCACCGACGATGCTTTATACCACAAGCTGTAAACGCAGTCTAGTGCTCCTTTGGGTGGGCGAAATTATCGCCCAAATCATGTTGAGCTGATTGAAACTGTTAATAAAATTGTGACTCTTGCACCCAGTCGGATGTTTATATTATTATAAGCTCTACAAATCACGGACTTCGTTATTATGCAATTTCAGCAAACTCATACTTTTTCCTTCCGTGTCAAAACAAATTCTCAGTAGCCTGTACTCAGACGCTGTCCGTCTATATTCTTACCGTAATGCGAGGTTAGGTATCACATCTATGAAAGTGCCCAAGCAAAATTACTTTTCCTTATCTCTATCGTTGTATCGTGCATTTCGTAGAGTCATTTAATTAGCACACCAACTAATGCACATACATAAAATTTTTGCATTAAAACATTTAAAATCGCTCCAACATGTTTCGATCCTAAGATCATCTTCAGGGAGCTACACTGTTCTTTGCGTGAGTCTCACGCAACATAACACACGACACACACACATAGTCAGGCGCATTCTCAGCAGTATACGACTTACACAATACTACATCCTGCCACAGCACCAGGTTAATATAACAAAATTAATCAGTGAGTGTTTTTGAAAATGTGACTTTAACAAGGCACAGTTTAGCTCTCTGAAGATGATCTTAGGATCGAAACATGTTGGAGCGATTTTAAATGTTTTAGTGTAAAAAAATTTTATGTATGTGCATTAGTTGGTGTGTTAATTAAATACAGTTCCGTAATTTCTATTTTAATCCCCAAGCCACACCTTTGGAAACAAATGTGAAACAAAAGGTTATGAACTGCAGGATAGCCAGTACTTTCTTCATTTAATCTGGTTTCAACACACTGCTCTATAAAAATCAAATAATTAGACAAATTCAGGACCTTACCTAGGTAGCTTTCAAGTTGAGGGCTAACGTGATCTGACAGAAATTTCTGAGAATTCCAAGTTTGTTCTTTCTATATCTAACCAAATTTCCATGCCACTGTAATCTGTACCGCGTAACTCTCTGTTTCAGGCCCATCCCCCACTCAGAACAACGGCAGACATAATTTTCAACGCTCTCCACTTTGAGACGTTCATATCTTCCTAACACATGTGCATGGTAGAGAACTGCTAGTCACCGCTGCAGTTTGATACCCCACGTTAAAACTCGCGTTCGTAAACTAATTCTTATCCAGTGAGGTAGAATCTCCACGGATGGCGCTGCGGTACGGAGCTGTAACCGCATACAACAATTTAGTTTATCCAGTGAGATGCTGTGACCTCGCGGCTGCTGTGTGAAGGGTTACCGTCTTCCTGATGACTCCGAATAGTTTACTTGACAGACATCAACATTTCGGAGTAACATGTTGCCTCCTTCGTCAGGATAGAGGCGTGAGGCAACAAATTCCTAAGAATTTTGGTACCTGTACTGTGAAATTCACAATGCCCCCCCCCCCCTAAATTAGTAGTCTTAAGTCTGTAACATTCTTTATATTACGTTGTCATATTTATCGGTTTCTACTCTTGACCAACGCGGTAGCACAGTTGGTTGAGGCCCTGCGATACAAACCCGAAGGTCCCGGGTTCGAGTCCCTCCCCACCAGCACCAGATTAGTTTAAAGCCGGACTAAAAGGTGATAGTATGGCACCGTACATCTTTGAACAGCAAACACCTCCCATCTCCTCAAGGACTCACCACGGCTGGCGGCGACACTATGTAGTAGGCACAAAGAAATCAGTAAGGAACATGAGTCAACCTGTTAACTCTGTAACGTGTAAGTACCAATAAAGACAAAGTTTTCCAAAAATAAAAAAGTCCCGATGGTGTCACTGGAATTTTTCATTATTATAATCCTTCCCGTCGCATTATGACCCTTAGTTAAGGCGTCCGATGTGTAAGGCTGACAACCTAAGCACTTTCATATACCGACTGTTTTGAAATCTGGGAGCCTCAACCTCCTGTAACCCTCAGGATATGTAAAGGAATTGCTTTACCTTTTGTTCTTCCCCAAGCCTAATAGTCGTTAAAGATAAAAAAAATTATTCTCCAAGCAGTCTTTAGGGATGACATTCCATTATGCTAATTAATGAAAGTGTTTCTAAGTTAATTCCGACAACTTTAACCTTTTAAAGACGAAGCACAGGCAGCTTTATTTAAAGGCCCAGCCCGTACCGCGCTGTAAACACTTTTCATCTCGGTTACAAAAACCAATCAGTTTATACTGTAAGTGGCACAAGTCGATGTTTGTTCTCAGATAAATAAAAACACATAAATACAGTGTGGGCAGAGCGTACAGTTGTTGAATGTTAAACCTATTGGTGATTCACGTAACCAGTAGGCTTTAAAAGGTTAAATTACGTTAGACTAAACATACGAACAGGGTCATAAATCTGCAAGCACTTCGAGAATAATGGATAATTGACATAAAGAACAAGATCTAAAGTATTTGAAGAGTACAATACATTAGTACATTAATACCTACTTAAAAAAGAGTTCATCTCCACCACAACAACCAACCATTAAGTGCTATTTACGACAATAATCGGTAGTTGGCGTGAGAATGATATGTAACATATAAGTAGGCTCTCTAGACATTACGAGAACATACAGGTTATTGATGCAGCGGCGGGTTAGGTACTGTTAGGTACTGTTTTTAACACATGGCCTTAAATGCTTAACGTGTTCAGCATGCAAATCTGTTTAAACAAATTTTATGTTTGTTGGACCGCGCATCATTGTGATAACTGAAGAATAAAAACCAACTAGATGCCACTTATTATTTTATTGTACTTCTTATAGGCTCAACGTGTTTCGGGCAATACTATGCACATCATCAGGAGCTCGTGACTATAATGTTGATTACCACATTGGTCGTTTCGTTCTTGGTTTGCTGTAGGTTGGAGGTTAGGTGCGGTTAGGCTGGAGTAGTGTCTGGGCTGCAGCCCGGACACTACTCCAACTTACAGCAAACCAAGAACAAAACGACCAATGTGGTAATCAACATTATAGTCGCGAGCTCCTGATGATGGGCATAGTATTGCCCGAAACATATTGAGAATATAAGAAGTACAATAAAATAACAAGTGGCATTTAGTTGGTTTTTATTCTTCAGTTATCTGGTTAAACAAAACTGCATGCAAGTGCTGTGGCCGACAAAGGGGCAGTGGGATAGTTTTTTTTTAAATGAGTACTCCTGTTTTCCCCTGTCAGTGCCATTTCACCAGTGCTCAGTATTCACCCATTTATCAAACGATGCTATGTAAGTTGAGCGCTTGACAGCTTATTTCGATCGCTCACTTAAGTAATGGATAAATGACGACATAAGTTTCTTCAGCCAACGTCCAATCCATAACGCATTCCGTACCTCTGCCATTTCTGAATTCATCCCCAAGTTCTGTAGCGCATGAAGGGGATGTGTCAGAGCAACCGAATAAAACTTTAACGTCCATACGGTTTCCTAGTTACAGTCATATGGAATGTGTTCTGAGAGACTAAAACTTTAATGGTGTTACTGAAGCAAATGTTAAATTTATGTGACCAAAATTTCTGAGTTGTTCTGTTGCTGTAACAACTCAAGTAATTTAGCGTGGACTGAACAGGCTGGCAGGGATGAGAGGTTGGATACATGTGAGCCCGGGGGAGGAATCGAAAGTGACCTAAATCAGAGCACCGTTGCTGAATCTGTCCCTTCGTAATGAGTGAAATTATAAGTGAATTTTAATATGCAGCCTGTAAAGTGCGAATTTGTATAATTATATAATAATTAATATGTATCACAGAGTCCTAAATAATTGGTGAATTATATCTAAGAGTGTTATAATCTGCCGAAAATTACAAACCTTATTCAGAAAGCAAGAAATAACAATAATATCAAGCCTGATAGACAACATACAGTACTTGAAATAAACATACTTATCACCAGTGTGATACTAACGAAGTATGAATACCAGAAACCGAAGTTCCAACATCGCTAATAACAAAGTCCGCCACTGATCACAATCCAGAGCCAGTTCCATCCACTCACACTTCTCAAAAAAACCATTTCCATTAAGATACGTCTTGCTAATGACATTACTCTTCTCATTTCTCGTTTTCTTTTGTGCCAGTTTTCCAACAGACGTTCATGCTGTTCTTCTAGGCCTAATATTTCCGGTCTATTTACATGCCCAGCCCTTCGTATTACCTTTGCGGTGGGTATCACGTTGTGTGGTTGTATGACAACTATATAAAATAGAACCTTCAACACAACTAAGTTTGGTGTTTATTAAAGCAACATATATCGACCCACGTGCGTCACTTCAGGTTAAATACATACATGTAAAGACACTTACAGCAGTTCAAAGTGCTTTATGTGAATGCTAAGTAAATACGCACAAAAAGAAATGTATATTGCCTTAAGTGTTTTTACATTTATTTAGCCTGAAAATGGCTGCTTGGGTCGAAACTTGTTGCTTTATTAAACAACAAACTAAGTTGTTTTGAAAGTTATAATTTATAAAGTTACCTTCGCATTGTCCTTCCATTTTAGTGCACTAATTAACCTACAGCCGTTACTGCCTTTGTAACCACGACCATTCCTAAACAAATGTACTGTAAGAGTTAGCCTAGTAAACTGTGAACTTGAAACGGTGGGGAAATTTCGGTTTTCATCTTTCGGGTTATGACGCTGTGTGGTCTAGTACGTGACTACTTCCCTAATGTGTTTGTACTTGTTGTGCTACGTATGTATTGCTATTTTTACTTTAGATGCCGGACTGCTGGCTAGAATTCAGTATTCAGAAAGTCCTGTGACCGGCCACCTCGACACAGGTCTTTCTTGGGTTCCCTGTGTCTATAAACAAATGCTGAGATGGTTCCCAAGATTCCAACTTGTCACTACATGCTTCTCATGTAGCCCTCCCGACTTAAAATTTATTATTAACCAGCTTCATATTTTGTATACATGTAAAATAACCACTGCAACCGGGCGAAAACCCTATTGCAGTTTATTATTATTATTATTATTATTATTATTTCGGAGGAACATGCTACTTTTCATCTTCCGTTTCAACACTGAAAAAAATGAGGGAAATATAGAGGAAAGATTAATATGTCCACAATGATGATGTTAAAACAGGACCACTCGAAACGCCAGCAACCAGTTACCAGACCACAAGGTGTCACAACCTACAAAACCACAATTCGTAGTACTTTTTACGAGAAATCATACTTAATCTTCCAAAGAAATCAACTCCTTCCCTTTCACTGAAGTTGCTTAGAATCCAAGAATTCGACGGATCTATGTTGTGGAGGAACCTTCAGACTCTGTCTCAATCCCTTTACCCTTAAAAAGTGGATGATGTTCTCTTTAGAACCACCGGTACAGTACCCACCTATAAAACTATATAATACCACACTCCAAAAGACCAACATTTTGGTGCCACGAGAACCTCAAATATCTCATACGTTAAAGAGTTTTTGCATCGTCTGTCCTTTTCCGTATCGATTATAAATTTCACGGTCGAGTTTGGAAGATTAGGAAAGGGAAGAAGACCACAGGATAAGCCATTGCAAGCTCTGAGATATCCAACACAAACCCGACATGATGGAAAGATTTACGTGACTTATCCACTGTGGAGAGCGTTTGGAGCTCCAACAACGTATTTGCGCTGGTTCTGTGGGCTTCCATTCAAGAAATACGAAATACTACTCAATATAAAGTCAGAATGTCATGACTGGTTTAGATTTGTACAGACCGTTACTGGACAAGCGTGTCGAGCTGAATAAAACTACAAGTTATAGATAGGTAAGGATCAGAATAGTGAAAATTCTATAATTGAATTTGCTTCTGTTGAAAGAGGCCAGCTTCGAAAAACATACACGTACTGCTCAGGCGTCAGGAAAAAACAGTATTACACATGGTGTGGGAAAACGGCGCTCGAGTCTTTCCCATGTCTATTTATGTATTGTTCATTTAACGGCATTGTTAATGACTCTAATTGTAGCATCAAGTGGGAAGAAGGTTAGTGAATAAGGAATTGGGAAAGAGCGGTTGTGGTCTTTCACTTAGCATAATCTCGGCGTTTGCCTGGAAGGACTGAGGAAAAAGACAATAAACATGGAAGTAGGTGTCCAGGATCGAGTAATCTCAAAACACAAATCAGGTAAAACATCATGTTCTCTTGCAGCTCATCCGGGCCCTATGGCCGATATAAACAAATCCACAACGCAGAAAACTACAGGGGCTAAAAGACAGGAAAGGAATAGAGGAAAATACAGTAAAGGGAGAAGCATGAAATCTCTAGGTGTACGTGGAGTACGATCCATGAGGGTTCTTCTCCTGGCCTCATTACAGGAACTAGGTCTGATGTCAATGTGCTCATCTGTTTGGTGTTTCACATGGTAATGAAATCTAATGCCTTGTATAAAACGTGAAAATTTAGCGCAGTGTTCACATCAGACCGCCACTGGACAGTACTTTCAATCAGAAGGGTCCAAACAACACTGCCACACCGGATATCCTTAACAACAGTTTCAACATTACATGAATATTTTCGTTGTTACACCGTGCATGTTGTCGAGTTACTCAATTATTATACCAACTACTGCACATATATAAAATTTATAAAATTTAAACATTAAAACATTAAAACGCTCCGACATGTTTCGGTCCTAGTACCATCATCAGGGAGCCATATCGTCCTTGCTAAAGTCACATTATAGAAAGTCACTTTAATTTCGCTATACCGGTTGGGTATTGTGGCAGCATGCCGTGTTTCGTTGCGTTGCTTATCACGCAACGAAGCACAGAATGCACATCCGTAGCAAGGCACTCTTCGCAACATAACATTACACAACACGGCATGCTGCCACAATACCCAACTGGTACAACGGAATTAATATGTGACTATTTCTAGTGTGACTTTAGCAAGGAATATATAGCTCCCTAATGATGGTCTTAGGACCGAAACATGTCGGAGCGTTTTTAATGTTTTAATGTGTAAATTTTATAAAAAAAATTTATATATGTGCAGTAGTTGTATAATAATTGAGTAATTGCATGAGTAGTTATTCAAAATACTGCCATCCCTTCCGGTTTTCCTCATCTCCAAATTTGTACAGTGAAGTGACGTGTGTAACTTGTTAATCGTTAGGAAGTAAACATTACAACACTTCGCCGTAATTTTAAATTTGCCCATTCAGTGCATTTTTTGGATCATTGAATCCTAATTGGCTTCGATATACGACATAACACAAGCACACGACTAGATTGGTGTGTATGTACTTGTCTAACACAACTTTATTTGATGGTAAAGATATGCATAGAATTTACTACATAAAGAACAACTACATGTTTTGACGCTTGACAATGGCCATCTTCAGGTTGAGAAATGAAAAAAACTTAGTAAGCAGCTATACCCGACTTATGTGGGCGGTATAGATTGGGGAGGTAAGAGGTAAGGTAGGCACGAGATCTCGTATGTGTTATGTAGGATGGGCGGTGTGGGTACATGGGGGTTCTGCTATTGTGTGCTGTGTCTAGGTTAATATGGTTAGATATACGGTATCATCTTATGTTTGTAGAGATTATATGAATATATACACTTGACTTATAAATATACAGTGTGCAATCTTATATAAATATAGTTTCTACAGTTATAGTGGGTTTATTGAACTACTATTATAATACATCAATTGGATTTTCATAATTTGTCAATTCAGTATCTGAAGTGCAACTAGTATAGGACGTAATAAAAGTAAGGTGAATAAGGGAAGTAAATTAACAAGCAACAGTAAGGGAAGAACATAAAAGCTAATTAAATTAAAGTAAGGTACTACTGAAGTGTTAGGTTTAGATGTTACACCCGATCCATTTTGGATTTAGATGCGCACTGCAGACCTGAACACACAGTGCCACGAAGTAGAAGGTTCCACTATCAAATGCAACAATAATTCTACTTTGTACTAACCATATTTACTATGTAAGAAACGTTTTGGTCATACCTTAACCATAAGATTTTAAAAACTGTACAATTTGTGCAATTTATACACAACTGACATCAACAATGTAGCCTGCTCCAGACTCCAAATCCTTGTCAATTATAGCTTATCAAAGGCATGTGGTTTACAACGTAGCATATCGTGCTCCCTGAAGATGGTGCACTTGTACCGAAGCGTATCAGAGATACGTCTTTAGAATTCATATGTATTTAATATTGTGCATTTGGTCGGTATGGTAAATTGAATACATTATGTCATCACAAGTTGCTTCATACTTAGACCTATAACATGTTTGATTAAAGTCCAACAAATTTCTTCAAACTTTATTGGAGGAAGAGAACAAAAAATACTATAGGAATTTCGGTAGACAAGTGCTGAAATGTTAAACTCAGGTTCAAGAAAAAATTGATAACATTTAGGCAGGAGACAGCTACCAAATTACTTCTTTAAAAGAAAACCACATCAACTTGCTGACAGTATATACTCTTAGAGTTTGATAGATGTTAAAATAATGCACTCTCTGACTTATTAGAACTGGTTTGCCTCTGGAGCCAACCTAAACAACTAAATAAAATTATAAATTGAAGGTTATCCATCCCGTTGTGCCAATATACAATATGTTATTTATTGTCCGTCGTACACAACACTGTGTTGCAAAGTTAAGTTATGCAACAGTTAACAAAGCTTTGTCAACTGTTGCGTAACTTAACTTTGCACCACTGTGTTGTGTACGACGGACAATAAATAACATATTAAATAAAATTGGACGTCTCAATATATTGACCCATGACCTGACTGATAAATAAATACGGCACATACGGTTAGAAAGTTTGGTTACTCAGCGCTACTTTCACAAGTTCTTGTTTCAGACCTTATTGTGCTCAGTTCTGTAGCACAAAAGATTTCCGCGACGTCCCTCACAGCTTATAAAATTTCAGGAACTGAAAATTGCCCTATTTTGGGATTTGACCACGTATTTTCTAGCAGAAGTGTAAGGACGTTTCAGAGAAACCTGCTACGTTCTTCAGCGCCTACATAAAAATAGATGACGCTGGAGGTAGAGGCTTCTTCTGAAACGTCGGCAAACATGCCAAACTAAATTACGCCATGAGACTCTCAGATGTTACACATCTTTATTTACTTGCACTTTCGGGGTCAAAGGTGAACCAAACATCACGATGCCAAATACATCTTTACGGTACGTCGCACATTACTTATGTTTCTTTATTAATTCATTAAATCATGAATTCTATTGTCAATTAACAATTCAATTACTTATTTGTTGACTTATTCATAGTCTCTACAATGAGGCCAGTAGCTCTGATTGTGTAGCGTCCAACAACAGTGCGGTTAAGTAGTACACAAGAGGTGCAGTGTGTATATATAACGCAACATCGTGGTGTGTTTGCATAACCATTGCGACCGTGCAAGAGCAACATGTATTATATAAGCTGAGTGTATGTCTGTGGCCTTAGTTATGCATCATGCAAAGCGCGTGCGCTTATTTTATTGTCACCTGAGGCCTGTCTAGCACTACAATATTTTTCCACATTATCTCACACACGGCACGATTATCGGAAAAAGTTTACTGCACATAAAATGGGTGTTGTTATTATTTTCCCTTCAACTTTTGTCTGAAATATTTCTCATTCTAAGAAGAACTGAGCGAGCAATTATCATAAATGTGTACTGGTCGTCATGCAAAGTACCCGTTATTCTTGTCAGATTTTAATGAAATTTTAACTCTTATCCTGTTAACGTGGAGAATATGGTGAGCTCCTAATAATGCCAGCAAATGGCAGATGGGATTTAACTCGGCGTTTAAGGGGTTAATTTTTCGACAGAGTTTCGATAAAATGACCAAGAACCAAATTTCATGAAAATCTGTCCAGTGGGAACGGAGTTGTTTCATGCGGACGGACGGACAGATATGCCGTAGGTAATAGTCGCTTTTCGCAATTTTGTAAAAGCACCTAAAACAGATATTATTTTTATAATGAAAAATTGCTGTGTTCATTGAACTATTCTTTGATACTCCAATTTTTACTCCATAATTCTGGGATTAGTATTATCCATACCTGACGTTTCACAGGGATTTTCAGACCGTCACCTTTACTAACGGGCAGTTTGTTGTACTACAGGCCTAACAGCTTAGCCAGTGCAGGATTTATTCCCCACCAATTACTTTGAATTTTATTACATAGCCTAAATAACCTTTGTTTTATTTTCCGAACGAACCCTTTCAGATGTACAAGTCGTACAGCATGGAAAGAACAAAGGCCACCTTCACCAAGCAGGGCTGTGGAAAGAGACGATCGTGGCATACTTTATAATACCCCGAGCTTCTCCTAAAGGGACTGAGAAATTGAGAAGTTCTGCATCAGAATATGACTGGCCGCCAACAAAAGTCAGGCTAGTATCAGGTGCAATGGAAGATTCGAAGAGTTTTATTCTTCATGTTTGTTTCAAATCATACATATTAACATTATCATACGCTGCACTTTGCTCTCACAGGGTGTTTATAGTTTTCGTGTCATTCTTAGAGTAAAACGCGAATGTTTCCCTAATCTTCATTAACTGGTTAGTCCAGATCGCGGACACATAATATCTTCTCCGTGAGGTAGGCCTAACAATAGAACTTTTTTATATATCTCTTATTTATTACACATTAAATTCACGCAACCTTCCGATCATAAAATTTTGCCCACATCACAAATTCATTGTGTGCTGCATATTCCAACAACCCCTTCAGTCGCCTTACTTTCATTACATCCCAACGTTCCATCTTGCTTCCAGCGTACTTTCGCCGAAAGACGACCGGACACAGCCTGGGAAATTTAATAGATTTCTTCTGTTTTCCGTGCAGTAGCAAATACAGCGCCTCTGAATACGACCATTGATTATTCCACATCATCATCATAATCTTCTTATTCTTCCTCCTCCTCCTCTTCCTCCTCCTCCTCCTCTTCTCCTCCTTCTCCTCCTCCTCCTCCTTCTTCTTCGTCTTCAAATTTCAGTATGCATCCGCTAGGCTGTACGAGCGGTAAACTCGGTCAAGGCATTCTGCGGTTTTTCACGCTGCTACTGCGTCTGTCAATATGGTAAGCAAATTCCATGTTTTGCTATATGATTCTCCTGCTGGCCTCAAAATGTTAACTTACAAATCTTCTCCCAAACGCAGCCTTCTGAACGTTATCAAAGTTTCCTCATAATGCAGCCCTCTAGTTTCAAATTCAAATCTCAAATTTCCAAAATTCGTGACACACGCTCAATTTATTTCCTCTGTCGCACATCAAAAACAGTACACTTCTCATCACGTTACTGTCTCCAGTGCTCCACTTTGCATTCAGCCCACTTTTACCAGAAGGACGAGCAGGCATTATCTGAGAAATTTCATAGCTGCCAGTTTCCTCCGACTTTCCAGAAACAGATTTTTTCCTCTTTTACCACATCTTTTCAGACTTCAAGTTGTTAAGCCGGTCAGGCCCGTCATGCATCCTCTCAACATAGTTTGATATCTCAGATCTCTAAAATATGAGTCAAGATGGGGAATCAGAATGACCTGTGTGTAGCAAGGACATTAAAGAGAAAGGACAGGTATACCTTGACAAAAATACTCCAAGTCCATTCACACAAGTATTCAATGGAAAACGCGTCTGGCCTCAAAATGCCTTTTATCATTAGTATTTATCGGTGATAAAACAAGCCAAAATTATGTGAACACATTCACGCTTTGTTGGCCCACCTCTCTTTCGACGATCACGATCTTTTATTTGAACATTTGGTGTACGTAATATTGACGATTTTACATCCATTTAACTCTTAAAGCAATTTAGTTCAATGTTTTTCGTCTCAAAGATCCACATCCGGATAATGGAAACGTAACAAAGCACGGAACCAACTACTCCAATTTAATTCAGTCGTTTGGGGGAGAAAATAAATTAATCGAAACAAAGAAAGGCATCATTTGTAGAAGGCAGCTTTTTGAGGAGTAAAAACTATTCTTTTGTTCCTATTTTGTGCACTAAGATAAAAGGTAAAATTGTCCTCTACTTAATCGCCTCCTCATTAGGAGGCATGGGAGTATGGACGTGTAGATCAATCCATTTATAACATCGGCACTTGTCGTTCATGAGTAGTCAGCTTCATGTATAGGTAGATTTATCCGCACTATGGATTAGGAGACTGGGTACCCAGAACCGGCCTGTACGCTACGGAGCACCTAAATCTAAGCTTCCAGTTTGTACTCTAGTCACTACAGTCACTGATCTATCCCGCCTTCTAAGTCTGCGGCAACCCTGTTAGTACTGTGAAAACGCTGTTGGTTTAAATGAGAAGTCTGGGTTCGACTCCGGCCAGGACAAATAATGCTTCTCCTCACCAAAATCTCCGAAATGCTTGCTGTGCTAACCTAAACTCAAACTGAGATATCGGAGGTATTTTCCTCGGCTTTAAAGCACCCTTGGGACGCATTTGCCTACTTACCTCATCCATCTACCTCCTAAGCTAATAATGCGTAAACCTGTAACTCCGTACTCCTAGGCTTCTTCATGGCTAGATGCTTGAGCAAAGGGACGAGTCTGTTTACCTGTAAGTACGAGTAATATAGTGCTTGTGTTAACAGCTTTAGTGACGTCACGACAACTAAACCAAACATCATCTACTGCCTGACGTACCTACAAGATGCATCCAAAATGTCTGGACAGGCATCAGGAGTGGGTTAAGAACACCAAAACAAGAAAAACATTCCTATCAATACTAGTACAGCCCCACGTTCGCCCAGCTTTAGATTTATTAACTTTGTGGACACTTACAAACTCTAGTGTAATCGGCTGCAATTTAAAATAAAGATATACTTCATCAACCCATTTTATATGCTTGTCAGAACATTCGCAACCTCCCCGAGACCTTTGCAAAGTTGCGACAGTCCATGAGCGGTAATGTCCTTGCGTGCACTGATTCAAGTGGAGGATATTTTGATCATTAGTTGTGAACTGTGACTTGATAAACAACAAGAATTTAACAGTTATTAAACTGGGGGTGTGAACTGCAAATGCATTACGTCAGCTCTACGTAACTTACTGCGTATTGAAGGCATGTATTGCTGAATTTAATCTTTAGAGGTAATTAAAAAATCATGAAATCCCCGGACATACGTTTATACAAGCTCCTTTCTTTGTTTCAATGATAAATCACTCTTGAATTTTTGACGTTTTGTTGATCGTGCATCGCAGTATGTTTATCTCAGTATTTAACCCTTGATACACAAAATTTGTTTTACAATAAATTTTATTTCATGCCTCTACATGTTTCGAGAACATGTACTCGAAACATGTAGAGGGATGAAATAAAACTTATTGTGAAATAAATTTTGTGCATCAAGTTGGTTAAATACTGAGATAAATCACTCTTGAAGTTTGTCCAAGGGTTTTCGATAAATCCTGTATATCTCAGTCCCTCCAAATCTCGGAAGTTGGCCTGTGTGAAGAGACAAAATTAAAAAGATCCTTCGTGACTACAGAAAAAAATTCTACTGCCTAAAAGAGAAAGGAAGTTGCCCATTTTGTACCTAGTCAATATGCTGAGCAACCTGGCTAGTAGCTGCGGGTTAGAGTGGTCAGTTCAGTAACACACAATCACAAAAATATAGTCTACTCACCAGAAATTATGGAGATTCTCGAAAAGATCCACGTGGTGCAAATGAGGACACAGGTACTGGAAATTATTATCAGCTTCATGATTCCTTATTCACTGGCACATTTATCACGACTGTTGGATAACACGCATTTCATCGTCTGCCGAAATTAAACAAAAACTCACTGAAAAAATTCTCGAACAAGGAATTTACTGCGAACGTTGAAACCTTGAGGTCATTTTTACATGGGCTCGATAGTCTACTGTAAGGAAGTTCAAAAGCAAAAAACACAGCGACAAACAATTCTCAAGAACAAATTATCATAAACGGAAGAACTTCTGAGTCACGCAGTAATGTCACAAAAATTGCTTCCACTCAGATCGATATAATATTTCTGTACACAATCCTGTTGGTTGTGTTTTGTATTTTATGCTTCTTATGGATGACGAAATAGATGAATAATCCTTAATGGAACGGAGACTGCTTCACAGTTCAGACGGCTTGGTCTTGTCACAGGATGTCTCCGAACTACGCACGGAAAGTTAATTTTACGTTTAATTGGTTCTATATACCTTCATCTAACTTGGCCGTCGCATTAAATTCAATTAGATTCATATATCAACAAAGTTATATGTTAATTAAAATCACTGTCAAAATTGTACAATTGAAACTGACAGAACAACTGGATCCTCTTAGAATCCACAAAACTATAGTCGCTTTACTACTTTCATTTTAGAGATGAAGTGTAATGTATTATCTTATATAGTAAGCAGAATTACTTAGTGTATTAATCATCAAGTTTACAAAGTTGTTTGAAAGTTACAACGCAATTTTTCGCACTATACACTTTTATATTTTCAGCACACACAAAAAAAAAACTCTGAAGTAGTTCGAGATTTATCACACAAATAAGACTGATATGTGGATCACTAATACAGAAATACAGTACTAATCATTTTACGTGACACACACATTTCACTAAATATGAAGTACTAAACGAAACGAACGGTTTAATGTTAACTTTCATAGCTGTACGTAAATATGCAAAACACGAGTATGTTGCAAAATGTCACTGGAATTTTAAACAGTTCTTTACGGGCTGTCTAACATTTCAAAAACTTAAAAAGGAAAAACAAGAACTACATTATTAGCCATCACTGGCAAATTAAGATAAAATCACACGTCCTTATATTACAGCAAATCACTCTAAAAAGTTTCAGATCAGTTCGGACCGGATCACTGTCTGGGTTCTCATCGCGTGTAAAGTCCGATGTTTGTAAATCAGGTTACCGCGCGTTTAGATTGAAGGGAGGGGACTCCCCGGGTGCAGATCACTTTGTAAGGTCGACGGTTAACGTTACGAGCCTAGCGTCAAGACGTCCGCTTTCTGCGCTGCCGCTTACCGACTGGCTACTGCATCAAGCTTTCAAGCATTGCCGCTAGAGGCACCGTTATCGCTGCCCTGTATCCCTCCGTTACTACTGGCACCTTCGTATGTCGCCCATATACACTGTCACATTCCGCTAACTTTCTTCTTTATTCTGGTGCACCTTAAGAATATTCAAATTATACTTGCAGAATAATTTCTTACATCACATCAAACAGAAATATTCACCTTCACACACCAAACAGTCAATAATTATTCTTTAAAATAACCAACACGATGTCACTTGTAGACTATCCTTTATTTTCATGGGTAGTCGTCATTCACTCTCTACATGTTTCGAGCTTTCTAGAAGCTCATCATCAGGAGATCGTTCTT
>Ga0136643_10005596_pt1 | contig 17766 bp, 15 predicted proteins | sample TergutLab28metaG_FD_96883 | JGI IMG/M metagenome (GOLD analysis project Ga0136643, IMG submission 96883) | Labiotermes labralis P1 segment gut microbial communities from Petit-Saut dam, French Guiana - Lab288 P1 (version 3) (version 3) | ecosystem: Host-associated > Arthropoda: Insects >... | reverse complement strand
ACAACCGTCCGCCAACTGTCTCTATCCTGGGCCAGCCCAATCCAGTCCATATACCCACATTCCACCTCCTGGAGATCCATCCTAATATTATCCACCCATCTACGCCTAGGTCTCCACAGTGGTCTCTTTCCCTCCGGTTTCCCCACCAAGACCCTATTACCCCTCCTCCTCACCCATACGCGCCACATGCCCAGCCCATCTCATTCTTCTCGAATTTATCACCCGCAAAATATTGGGTGAAAGGGACCGTACTGTGGATAATATATGCGGTTGATTTCTTGACCGACTGTCGTGTTTTCAGAACCAGTGGACTACATCCAGCTGTACACTGATATTAACATAACACATCTTGGGAAATGGTAACAGGTTAACGTCAATATTTTGGTATTCTGGGTTATGGCATTGTGCATTATACTCGATGGAAGGTACTGCCACCATCTTCATGACAAGTTGGAGGAAGCAGAAGATTGCACGTTGTCACAACCGTGAAAACCTAGAATCTCAAGTGAATGTTGACCGGTATCCCATAAATACGAGGAAGCGAACACTGTTGCCTACTCTTTCCGGCATGAACGGCGGCTTGTTCTTGTGGCTTTTAGTTTAGGTATATAAAGCTGTATTCTCATTAAAATGGATCTTAAGGAAGTGGGATAGGGGGGCAGAGACTGGATTGATCTGGCTTAGGATAGGTACAGGTGGCGGGAACTTTTAATTGCGGTAATGAGCCTTTGGGTTCCATAAAAACCGGGGAATTTCTTGACTAGCTGAGAACCGGTCAGCTTCTAAAGAATGACTCTGCTCCATGCAGCAAGTAAGTAAAGACGCATTCTCAACTGGATACTTTACGTAGAGTCATATGGAAGAATAACTATGAAAGAAGACTTAACAAACCTTCAGGCAGGAAGTGTCTGTGGCCTATGCCGAGCAAATATTCCAATATCTTCTAGAGGGACTGAGTAAAACAAAGTACATGTCAGGTTAACCCAGTTATCGTGTCCAGGGGTCGAACCAGAGACCTTCGGATACGAATCATAAGTGCCAACCAGTCAACTAAGACCATACAATTCATCACTCCAGTAACGAGCCACATTTCCCCCACTCTGCTAGAGGGAAATTGTGATCATATCTGCACTTTCTTCTGGTTCCAACTTCATGCCGTTTGATGTCACTTTAAGTGAATGTTTTATGGCTTACCAGGGCACGAAACATCACTTAAACAGCGTTAGAGAGGCTCATGAGATAAACGGGACAATTATGAAGTGCCGCTATCAACCCAGACACACTCAGTTCATCCTGCTTCGTACTGCAGACTGCATCTCGTCCTTCCGACAGTTCGTTGCCACGAGCCTATAAAATGAACGCACCGAGGGGAGAACGTGCTTGTGTGTTCGCATATTTCACTCAACACATTCGAACAAATTAAACGCATTATGGGGAAACCGTGTCTGTGTGTTCCTTGGCTTCAACACATTCGAACAAAATACAGTAAACTGGTCTATACTGAAAGCTCTGAAAGCTTTGAGCGCTTTGGGCTGAATTTCACTTCCGTCAGCCTAGTTACAAAAGTAACTACCAATCTTGAATCGCATCTGTTCGATTTGAAACACAATAACAAAGTCCCATACATGGCATCTATAAAACAGACTGCATAAGCTTCTATTATATGTGAAAATGAAATTAACGTTCGACATTTAGTACACCTTACAGAACCCCGTGGTATAAAATGTATTTCACGAGGTAAAACACATATATCATTAATATGCAAATACTCGTATACCTGTATACAAAGTCAAATAATGTCTGTATGCAGTACAATGTACATGTATTTATTACGTTTCATCAGCACCATTGTTTATGAACCAGCACACTACGATACACCTTTGATTCGATTTTCAAACAGTACTTACCTGCAGCATTTAAACATCAAAACCAACAATGTGTGTACAGTCACAGAATACGAGGTATACGCGTCAGGAATGCCCTAAATTTATCAGCCCACATCTTTATGTTCACACTCAGCAATAGCTCTCTCGTACTGACAACTGTGCCTAACTCCAACCTTCCCCCAGTAATTCTCTCCTCACAGGTTTACCACGTCTTTCTCAGGCGCGACTTGTTCTGGACGCACACGCAATTTGAACGAATCTATTAACGGAGAACAGACATTCAAAATACAATTCTGAAATCACTTAGATCATTTATTATCACCGTGAAACTTCGTTTGTGTGTGTCGTGATCATACGGACCCGGAGTAGCGTAGTCGGGATAGCGACTAGGCCACGGGCTAGGAGGTCCTGGATTCGAACCCCGGTAAGGGAGATTATTCTCTCTCCGATACGTCCAGACCGGCTCTGTAGACCCGGCCTCCTATTCACTGCGTACCGGCTTTCTTTCCTGCGAGTAGAGCGGCCGCAACGTGAAGTTAACCACTCACATACATCTAATGAGGTGGTTAAGAATCTATGCAGCTACACATCTACTCCCCCTGCATTACTTCACGGCGTAGACATGTAAATCTTTACCTTGTGTCTCGACCATAATAAGTACAAGAATTTATCTCAGTAATTAGCCAACTTGATGCACAAAATCACACCTATAGGTGTGATGATACCAGAGGCTGTGTAATGCAATTTTGACCTCCTGATGATGAGCACACGTGCTAGAAACATGTAGAGGCATGAAATAAACTTATTGTAAAACAAAAATTTTGTGCATCAAGTTGGTTAATTACTGAGATAAATATACTGAGATGCACGGTCGGCAAAACGTCAAAAAAAAGGTATAAGAATGTTTTTTATTCATAATTTTTATATACGAAGTACCTACAAACTATATAATTTCTGGAAAACGAATAAAGGATTTGTCGAGTGCTACTAAGGACGTGTCTCACACACCTTCTGTCTGAGATCTCGCTGGCATGGTGTCCTATAATTTGTGTTAGTGCAATTCCGTCACCAAGCTGGTCCGTGTCTCACACAGACGCTTGAGAGTTGCTAAAACTGTCAGCGACCCAGATATGTCGGCGTCTCGTACACTTTGATGGACTTGATGCAGATTTTGCTTTCCATATCTCAAAGAACGGAATAACACTACGTAAATAAATAGATACATAAAAATACACTTCCCGAACATAAAATAAGAGTAAAATGGCACACGCACATATTCCCCATTCTCGAGTACACAAAATTTCCAACGGTGTTCCATGCTGACATAAATTAACGTTCACATAACGTATGACTCTGCTTCTGAGAAATCTAAAATACATGTGTAGTTCGAGACTCAGCTTTGCGGCCATAAATATATGACAGCTGGCTGGGAAGCAGAGCCGCAAACCCAATTCCGAATTACACAAAGTTACATAATTTTCTCTTTGTAGTTTCCAACCACTTTAGATTCGAGTTTTCATAGATATTTGGCACTTGAGCTTCTCATTGCTGTGACTCGTAATATAACGGTGTACTGGGAGGTGAGCCCGTGTTGTCTGATAAATACGTGCCGTCGTTTCAAGGAAAATTTGTAGATAATAACGGAGGCAGCAAGTCCGTACATATCTATCAGACTGTACGGCATCAGAGGCCAGAAAATGATCATATTCTTAATCATAAAACCTATCTTGAGACAACACGCTTTCTACGTTGGTTCTTCCAGTTAACTCCACAAAGCTGAGTACTACGTGACCAACTGATAATTGCGCAACTGTTCAAGAAATTTCTTGCTTCTTATGTAATCCGTACGCACATTAGTGTGTTCACAAAAGTCGCCTTTTGGTTCCTATTCTGGCCATATGACATCAAGTTCTTCATGGAGGTGTACATTCATACTGTAGTCATACCTTCGGTAACCACGTAGAACTACCTACCAAAGTACACGATGTTATAACCAGACAACGACTGGCAGACCCAGTCCAGAGCCTATCGTATTTCCTTAAAATTCATTTTAATATTATTCTGACATTGACTCCTACAGCTGACGTACGATGTGCTCCCTTGAGGTTTTAAAACCGGTATTATGTATCCGTTACCCATCCCTCTCTTCACAACTCACCTGCCTCGTCCTAAGAGCAGCAATAATGTTCCACAAAGATTGCCAGTTATAAAGATGATCTTTGCAATGCAATTTCTGCACGCTCTGGTTACTTTCTGCCCATCAGATCAAAGCATTTCTGTCATCCTGTTCCATATTTGTCCCGTTTCTCCTATTCTCCGCCTTGTGACACACCACATACCTACAGCAGTTGAGCAGTAATGAACATCCATAACACCACATGCCCACAGCAGTTGGGAAGCAGTAAGCATCAACGTAAATCCATGTAGGCTCACAGGTTTGGTATTTGTAGACGCCAATCAAAAAGAATGATGCTGTTTCCTTCTATTACGTTTAATTAAACTTTACAGACTCAAGATATTAGCCTTTTAAAGCCTAGCGATTACTTTACGTACCATGAACATTGATATTAAAAAATTCTACATGGTACTCACACAGCGCTTATATGTTGTGTACGGACCGCAGAACAAACAGCGACTTTTACCTCATACAACGTTAACAGACTGGTTTTGTGTAATCGAGGTGGAGAATGTTTACTGCGCAGTACGCGCTGAGTCCTTATATAAAACCAACACATTTCGTCTTTGATGGGTTAAGAGAAGAGTAGTATTTTGGGAAGCTATAATTAGTTAAAACGTAAATGATCAGGGCTCAAAAAAAAACGTACTCCTCTGGTCATCCCTCCTGACGAGTAACAAATTAATGCCCACCGGAAAACATCAATAATATTAACAAATGGTTTCTTGCTTGTATTTCCACAAATTGAAATAGTTTCTTATGAGATACTACGTCGTACACAATACGATATGAGAAACGGTGTTTCATATGCCCAGTCCCAGAACATCACGCGATGGTTGTAGGCTGGTTTGGAGTGACTAAAGCGGCGTTCTATAGGGAAGACAGGCGAGGTTTGTCTTGTGGTGGAATGTCTGGTGAGCTAAACTTTTATTTCACTAATAAATTCAGCCAAAAATGTCTCGAGCCCCGAAAATCACATATAAGTGTTCTTTTATTGCTTGTAGCCTTCATCACCTTGCAATGCACGCTTACAGATTGCGCAAAAACGATAAGCATCATGCCTTACCTTGCTTCTCATTGACCACTCAACTGTCCCCAAAGAAAACATTTTTTACTTCATCCCCATTACATAAACTCCTCTGAGGGCCGTTTTCGGGTTGAAAGAAATACAGGGTTATTCGAAACGATTGTCGGGGGTTTAATAACTTGCCACCTCGTTCTCCAGATGCAACCCCATGTGATTTCTTTATGTGGGGTTACGTCAAGGATCAGGTTTATGTTCCTCCTCTTCCCGCAAGTATCCCGGAACTGAAGGTACGAATCAGAATCGTCATTGAAACCATCACCGCTGACATGCTACAGACAGTTTGGAACGAACTCGATTATCGTGTTGATGTTTGTGGAATCACAAAGGGTGCACATATAGAGCACCTGTACGGTATGTAACAAAAACTTGGAGTGTTGTTCTATTCAATAAAAAAAATCACATATACTCATATCTCAAGTGTATTGTGTATGACAGGTTGTTAAAAACCCCGACAATCATTTCGAATAACCCTGTACTTTGGGTCTATTCTTGGTCCAGGATATTTTTGCGATAGATACAACTTAGTTAAATGAGGTAAATTTACGTTGACTTTACGATTTCGAAGTGACATAATACACAAATCTTCCTTTCAAAACTGCATTCTTGCTGTCTATATTACTCTCCTTTTCTCACCATACAGGCTAGGGTTGTATCCTAGGCTATTCCCACGTCAGATGTGTCGTGGTCGAGGTGGTACTAGGATAGGACTCCCCTCCTCCAAGTATTTTGATTTCCTCCCTTAGTATAATTCCACCATTGCTCCATACTCGCATTTCCTTGATTTACAACCAACGCAATAAAATCTTGGCAACTGACAGACTCGTTAAATAAAACACTACTCTTTCTGTCTTTCTCTCGCTCTGAATATAAATACATTGCTAACCAACACCAGCGCTCGCAAAAGAAACCCGTGCCCCAGAAGAACAGCTTAAATTGAAAGACGTATCAAACAAACCCCTAGTTTTCTTTTCCCCGTACGTAATGCCGTAACAAAAAACTTCCCATTCTCTTACATTACATTTTCAAACAATAATCCATTTCGCAAGTACAGCATCTCCGCGAGCGCGTGCTTTATAAATATTTATAACGTTTAGCAGGAAATACGATCTCACTTTACGCAGAGTGCGTGTGGCCTGAAAGCAAACATACTGCGGAAGGTTTTGATGGTGGTAGAGAAACGGAAACTTCGATTAGACTTCTTTTGTCTTTTATTCGTTGCGAAGCAACGATAATTGGTATCCTAAAGATGAAGTGAAGTTATACATTGAGAATAAGAATAAAGCAGATATCGCTACGAGTATGTGGTGCTTGTCATTATGGATGATTCTCTACGATATTAATAAAATGCGGCAATGCATCTGTTTCATGCCTTCATAAGGTACAGCGGGCAAAAAAACAGCGATCTCTAAGAATAAATTCTTTTGGATTGTGACTGATTTCGGGAGTGTGTGCTGCCCCAATACACTGGTACATACCTAACAGACCACATGGTGTCACAGCGAACACTGTTTTAGAACCTCAGCGCCCAAATATGGAGGAATGGTACATCCAGTAACTTCATCTCTTAAAAAAAATTAACATTTTATAAAACTTGTCTCTGGGGTCTACATTAACTTTAAAAAAATGGTCCCTTAAATTCAAATTATTCTAGGTGGGACTTGAATCAAACACAAACAAAGTTATAAAAAATCCTCAGCTTACAAAAGTTGTACAAAATACAGATATAAATGAGACTGCGAACTTGTTCTCCAGCGCCCGCCGTCTATAACCTTCCCGTACAATGAGCGCACAAGTGAAACAACCATTAAAAAGAGCAGGTAAAATTAATTACAGTACATAAATGTAAAAATGCAGGAAGCAAAGATTCTAGTTTTCTATATATTAATTCTAGGTTTATATAGACAAGCTTGAAAGATCGAAGAATCTAAATTTAATGGTTTCAATTATTCTCAGAATTACATCTGGTTTTAACTTCTTCGTCAAAAGACCCACAATTTCTATTCCTCTCGCCCCTTCCAAAGGCTGATTATATTTTAAAGTAAATGTACTGAGGGTCATATAAGGGCCTCAACAACGCTGTGGCTAGGACCGAAATCCTTTGCAGGCCAGTTTCAGACTTACAGAAATTTTTTATCCACCCCTGGCCTAGGATATTTATAAAAAGGTAATATTAATAATTATTTGGGAGGACAGTCACAGGCAGTCACTTGCGAGACGTGTATTGCGTCAGCATCACCTGATCCGTCCAATACGAACATAAGAAGCTAGGATATTTATAAAAAGGTAATATTAATAATTATTTGGGAGGACAGTCACAGGCAGTCACTTGCGAGACGTGTATTGCGTCAGCATCACCTGATCCGTCCAACGCGAACATAGGAAGAGAGAACTAAATATTGCTTGATTATTACTTACTCCTGCTAATTTTAACACGTACATTCTACACTTACAATGCTGTTGAAACCTTAGCATAAACAAACATGGACAATCCTCAAATATGCCAACACAAACTCTGCGATCGGTTACCACAGAAACAGAATTCACTTCCTATACAAGTGTACTGTGCGTGATTTCAGGCTTCCGCCACGATGTAGATGAAATTCGAGCTCTTCTGGGATATAGCAGAGCGCTGAATGGTAATTCCGTACCGACGTTTCAGGACAAATTAACGGTACCTTCTAGGGTCAAGAAGTACAAGAAGAATGGGCTTCTTGACCTTTGAAGATGAGGCCGATATGTCGTCCCGAAACGTCGGTACGGAATTGCCATTCAGCGCTGCGTTAAATCCTACAAGGGCGCAGATTTCAAAATTAACTTCGTTTCTGTTTTTAACATTTTGTGCTATGCATCAGATAAGCGTTGATTAATGATTAAGATGCTTACCAACTCCACTTGTTTTTCGTAAATATCAACTCGTAACTTATGGCAAACCAAAACCCTACAAATTACATCGATAATTTCTAAGTATTCACCACGATTTGCATCAACTTACGCAATGCCTTGAAATAGCGGCAACTTCTCCTACACTTCTACGTGGCGTGAACGTCTAAGCAGAGCCTTCGCGGCGAAATGACAGAGGCGTTGGATGGAAATCATACGTCCATTTCTTTCCGAAATATCAGTTTTTGTTTTGTACCTCACTCCAGAGCGCCTCTTCGCACGCACTGACAATTTCAGTTTAATATTTAAAACAGCTGTTTATAGCAAGTGGTTAGCAGCATGACGAAATCCATTTGTACCTGTAGTATAAACGCATGAAATAGACTGCCCAATAAAAGGGAATTCTCGTCGGTATTAGGCAGTATTAATATACATTGCTTACCTCTATTAAATTCTCATAGGAAGACGCATTTGAATGCACGAAACTAGCTGGCAGTGTTGAGCTTATCATAGAAGTGAGAGTCAAAAGTTGTTAAAAACGCAGGCATTTTGTTACCCGCTACTTTGTTGGTACGCAAGGCACACTAACGTACACGCAAGTTATTATGCTGTCTAAAATAATGGCGTCGTTTAAATGCGAAAAATGTTTACTAATAAAACATTCTCACATTATGGTTGACAAGAATTAAATGTCTCTTCTTTTTAGTCTCTTTCTGTGGCGCTACAGCCCAACCTGGGTCTTGGCCTCTTCAATCCTCCGCCTCCATGCATCTTTATCCTCCGCCTACCTTCTCCAGTTCTTACATTTCAACATCCTCTGAACATCCCTGTCCACGGTATCTAAACGTCTTCCTCTGGGCCTTCCAACTGGTTTTCTCCCATCTATTTATTCTTTCAGTGCTTCCTTGGGCACCGTTTCATTTTTCATCCCCATCACATGATCTACCCACTGGAGTTTTCTCAATCTGATATTTCTGGTTAGTTCAATTTCCTTGTATAAATTAGAAATTTCGTGACTATTTCGCTACTGTCCATTAACCAGCACGGGTAGAATTAAATGTCTCAGTAAATATTTCGTTTCAGCTTACTAAGTGCAATACATGAAGTCAGTTTTCGTCCATGTCTCCATAAGTTTGTGATGGTTTTCACTCTTTTTATTGGCCACGCAGGCCCTTAGGGTGAGTAGAGGTATAGCTCTACTCTTTTCTAGGACCTTCGGCACTAGATGGGGGTGGGGGGTCAGCCCCATGCCCCGGTCGCCTCTTCCCCCGGTAAAGATCCGGTGCCCATTGTACAGGAGGCTGGGTGGGCCCCAGAGCCGGTCTGGGTCTCCATAAGTTGTATCATCAAAAACTTCCAACGGCACGAGTTTCGTCACTGTGAAATGAAGCCAGTATTTCTAACTGTCGCCCTGGACCAGTCGTCTACGCAAATATAAATCAAGAACAACCCCAAATTATTTCCTTTGTTTCTGCCTCCTACCCCCATACTTGTGAATTCTTACATTCAGAGTGGCTTTCATCCATAGGGGACATCTCCCTATTCCGTTCTGTCCAGCCGCTCCTCCTTTCGCACGACGCACTATTTCATAAGTGCCGTATCTTCATCAATCAGTTCACCCACTATTTTTTTCTCCTGCGTTACACCCCCTCGCACAAGCTAACGACCATCTCCATACTGACACTCCTGTCAACACGGTACACTTTTCGTTGCATATTTACTGTCTTCATAGTTTACGAAGTGTGTAGGCCGTACTAACGTCAAGATTTTTAGATTTAACTGATCTTTTTCTCTGGATTGTGTAGCAATCCAACGTCATTATTTCCAGTTCTTTGTATGTCCTATTGTAACGGTTCATATGCATCGGTAGTAATCCAGTAAACGAAACTGTCTCTTATTCCTTTACGAAAAACTGCATGAATTAACACCAAAATTTCATGTAAATGAACAATAAACTTATTCTATACTTCCGTTACTTTGGTCTTTAGAAAGTTTGTCAGTCCAATGAAACAAATTTCGGGCTACAAGCAACTCACATGAACTGTTTCATACGATGAAGATGAAGTAGGCCAAATACATGGTTTAACTTCAGAAACTTGTTACAGCACACATGAGTGTAGTTATGTGTGTTTATTTCTGCTCTTCGAAGACTACCGTTAGTTTCCCAAACGGACTGTTGTTTTAAGGAAGACACGGCATAAGGATTTACGTCTTCTGACATATGACACTCTGTCGTTGCGTCAGTGCTTCCCAACGTTTCGAAGGAACGTAGTACCTTCTTCTTCATGGGTCAAGTGGAACCAGAAAATGTCTTAAAGGCAAAGCCACCAAGTTCTTTCGAAACGTTTGGCACCGACCACTCGCCCAAAAGCAGACACAACGTCACAAACCACAAAACACAAATCCTCGGAAACAACGCTGTGACAGAACTTCACATCCCTGACCAAAGGAAGGTTTTATTTTATACAGGAAGCGAATTTGCAAATGTTATTTATATAAGCTGTCTGATTAAAGAGCTAATGGGTGGTCCGTATTTTAGCATCACATTTACCAGAATATATAAACACATGATATACATTAACCTTTTGGCGCCGGAATTATTTTTTAAATTTTAGCACGTCCTGTATATAAAATGTGAATAATACAGGAACCAAATACGTTAAAATTATGAAACAAACTGCATTTTGACGAGAAAAAAACTGAGAGTATATACCATGTTTAAAATGTTCATTACCTATATTTGTTGAATAAATATATAAAATGCAACTTTAGAGGTTAGAGGTGCGGTACGACCACTATAGTTGACATTAGGCGTCAAAAGGTTAAAGTGCTAAGTACTGCGTACAACGTCAGTTATACAGTTGGTACCATTGCGCACTGCACCTTTACGTGGGGTCACATCTGCAGTCCCTCATGACACACCATGTGTGTCGCTTCCTTCTGGCGGCACATCAAAGCAAACAATCGCTTTCGGAACAAACATGGCCCTCATCGGAATAGCCAAAACGCTGGATGACAGAAGGAAATGAAATGCTGAGGGTGACAATCAATTCTATGGGCCATACTGGTGAGTTTATTGTTCTGTACAGCATGACAACTTATCGAGGTGGAGTATTCACGTAATAGAAGGAGAAATTAGCTGCAACTTGAAGAACAAGACTGAATAGAGGATTGTCTCCTGTGGATTCCTGTATGGGAAGGAAAGACGGTACCGCCCCCCTCCAGATATGGGCGGAGAAGAATAGGGAGGGGCGTAATGGCTGTAAAGCGTCCCTCAGCACTTCATCAAAAGGGTCTCAAAAACTCACGAAGCCAGATGCTTCATCCGTTGTCACAGAAGAAACACTAGACAAGCTGAGACAGCAGTTGGTTCCGAATGTGTCCATTACAGGCCTGCAGGCCAGAGCAATCAACATGGTGCCACAGTTGTTCATGATCGCAATATATGACGGGAACTTGCGTTTAATATTATGCGTTGCTGCAAGTGGCATTTTAAATCCCTCAAGAATGTACGGTGCAAAGTTAGTTTGGTTCATACCGCTGTGATGTTCATAAAAACAGAAGAAAGATGGCGTCAATCACATCCAACGGTTCTTTAGTATGTATATGGGAGATATGTTTACAACATGGTTCCCTCCAAACGGACCATCTTCAGGTAACAGATATATCAAAATCACTAAAAGACTTACTGGATTATGAGGGGTTTGTATACATGAATGGATTGTGTACATGAGATGTAAAACCACTTGTAATACAGCAACTCTTTTAGTAATTTTGATTAACGTATTACCTAAAGATGGTCCGTTAGGACCGAAACATGTTGTAAACAAATCTCCCATACGTAAAATAAACAACCCTTATTTGTAACAGACGGCATGTTTCCTCTGTTTAATTAACGGTGCAATCTCCCTTAAAGGGCTACTATTCCCTATAAAAACGGGCTTTATTTTTAGAACTTACAAATAGCGAAAACTAGTAATTCTTTACAGATTGTTTACAAGAGACGAGAAAAAGGTAAAAAACAAAGAAGCTGTCCACGAACCCAAAAAATTGACTTCAAACGTGCCACAATATCTAAGCCTCGACACCTTCACAAGACAACAAGCTATAGACACCTCGAGCGATATCTTTAAAGTAGAAAAATCAAAAGCGATATAGCCAAACAAGGGAATAATTCTTAGAGAATTCTGTTGGTGAAAACACGTAAAAAGTAACTGCTTCGAAGTGCAAAATCACATTAAAATGGATCTTAGGAAACTGAATTTGTGGTCGTGTAAGAGCACACGACTGTCCTGTGGTCGGAAGAACTGACAGTGACGATGCAGTTTCTGGTTGGACCCTACCACAATTTACTCCGCATCTGAACGAACAGGCTTATTATCTTACTTAATCTAAGTCATACTTATCGAGGCCTGTTTTCGTGTTATACATTTGCCCTGTATTCTGGTAACAACACACAAGATAGTAGTACCCAGTTTTTTCCGCACTCATTTCTGAATAAAACCTTACTACTCTGATTGCTGTGTTCTTTATTATTGTTAAGTTTCCTGTAATCATAATCAAAAGTAAACTTAATAAACCCAATGCATCACTCTTTGTTAAACAACTGGGCAACAAGTGCAATTCTGCATAACATCGAAACGCAGCGAACAAGAAATTTTTGTGAATCTGATGTATGTAACGTAAATCCCAAATCCAGTTCACCACGGTTCGCTTACAGCATTCTCCTGCATTTCGTGTTGCGTCAGTTCATAGGCACTGCACGCAAGGCTAGGCATATTGAGGCTTACATTAATTTTAATGTAAAATAGATTACATCCTTACATAAGCAGCGGCCTCAAAGCCATTAGCACTGTCATAGACATCAAGCCAATCGCAAGACTAATGTAATCTAATTTAAACATGTAATGGTTAAGCTCGATAGCGAGTGACAGCAATTGGTATGATCGAACATGTAGAATGTTCTGGTAAATTGTAGTTTTAAGGTCCATCACCAAAAGAAAAGCACAGCTTAACAGCAGCCAACTGCATACATGACATTTTACAAAATCACAAACCATTTTCCTCAGGTGTATTTTAAAATTACATTTTCAACTGCATGCGATTCACTGTGTGACCATATAATGTAGACCAACAAAATGCAACTTTATTGAACCTAATTTAACTTCAATTTTCACAGTATCTTCTACATTTACAAGTTCGGTATGTGTGGTATACGCTGATGTACCGTACATGTAGACCTACATTATATCATACCTGTCCGTGTTACAGCTGTCTTCTTGAAGATGAGACCTCGGGTTCGATACATATACAAGTACATGTATAAAACACTGTGAAAATTAAAATTAAATTACGTTAAACGAATGTGCATTTTGTTTGTATACATTATATGCTTATATTACAATGCACGGTATAAGAAACAACCGGAGGTGTCGTATGGAGCGGAAGCATGGACTTTGACGAAGAAAGAAGAAAAAGCTCTGTTAATTTTTGAAAGGAAAATATTTAGAAGAGTGTATGGTCCTAAATATGAAAACGGGGAATGGAAAAGTCGGACGAATCGAGAACTAGAAGAGATGAGCAACGGCGAAAATATAGTAAAATGGATAGGGCAAAGGATAAGCTGGTTAGGTCACCTAGAGAGAGTTGAGGAAGATAGGATGCCCAAAAAGATTTTCACTCAAGAACTGGAAGGGACGAGAAGAAGGGGAAGACCCAGGAAAAAAATGGAAAGAGGAAGTAGAAAGAGACCTTCAAGTTCTGGGAGTGAGCATATGGAGACAGTTGGTGGCAGATAGGAAAAAATGGAAGGACATTGTTCGACAGGCCAAAGCCCACAGTGGGCTGTAGTGCCAATTGAAGAAGAAGAAGAAGAAGTAGAAGAAAAGAAAAAGGTATAAGAAACATAATATCTACGGTGTGACTTTCCTCCACGAAGTTTCTAATACAGATTTCGTACGCACGCCTCTCTTTCGTCATCCTCCCAGTTCATTTTTAACGGCATTTAGCCACTCACCTCCTAGACAAGTCGCCACAGAGAACGGATGCCTGCAAAATGTATTTACACGACTTTACAGAAGGTATCATGCTCCTGAGCAACAATCCGATTTTGTGATGTCCCATCACAAAGCTTACGGTCACAGTTGAAGACGGTTTTTTAAATGAAAAACGACACGATAGTTTTGCACAGAACCAAAATGGTATAAATACAAATAGAGAGGCAATTTACGTATAACGAAACATAAGTATTATTACATATTGTATATTGTGAGTGTGTATTTGCAGCCTTAGGTATCCAGCAAGCAATGCGCATGCATCTATATTCATCTGTGGTCTGCCCCTCTCTACAATAGTTTTCCACGCTGTCTCATAAACGGTACGACTTTCGGAAAAAAAAAATTTATTGAACATAAAATGTTTGTTCTGATTTTCTCTACGACTTTTGTGTGAAATATTTCTCATTATAAAAAAAATCAGCGAGATATTACCACAAATGTACAAAGTATTCATGTAAAGTACCCGCTATTCTTGTCAGACTTTAATAAAGCTTGAATTTTCTCAACAGATTTTCGAAAAATACTCAAATATAAAATTTCGTTTAAATAATTCGCCCAGTGGGAGCCCAGCTGTTCCGTACGGACGGACGGACAGACAGACCTGACGAAGCTAGCAGTCGCTTTTCGCAATTTTACGAAAGTACCTATAAAAAAAAAAGATGCTTTCCACGTCACTACCAATACCACAGCCAACTCAGGGGTCCTGACCTTTAGCTGTGCTCCACAACTTCTTATCACTTTGTAGCAGGCAGCAAGCGATATAACAAGCGAGGTCACAGTAACAAATGGAGTTCACTTCGTGAGATATGTGGATAATAACATTTACGACATAAAATGTATCTCTACTGAACATTTTTGCGATCCATTCTTTAAAATCCTGCCATCAGAAGCCGCATATGGCCTAATGTAGTAAACAGTGAATTAAGAAATGAACAGTAATGACGTGTAGTTTCTGTGTACACTCAACTGCATTATTGCAACTACAACTATTTATGACTAAGTAAATAAGTAAAGTAAGCACCTAACTAACTTACACACTTACTTCCTTACGATGTGCAACAGAGTCCATCTTGAGAAGCTAATAACTCCCCGGCTAACCAAGCAATTCCCCGACATATACAGAACCAGAAGGTGCCTTACCGTATTCGCAAGAATCCGTCACGTGTCCCTATCCTGAGCCAGATAAATCAAGTCCACCTTCTCTAGTCCTATTTCTTTAAGATCCACTTTAATATTATCCTCCCATCTACGCCCACATCTTCCAAGCAGAACTGTGTATGTATTTCTCTTCTTACCTGTACGTGCCATATGCCTCCTTGTTTTTGAAGTTAACAGATAAACTGTAAAGGAACACTGGTGACTAAGTTGTTAGGTGTGCCTGCGGTCGGAAGGGTATCTAGAACTGTACCCTGTTTCACCATGTCGACAAAGGTGTAAACTGCGGGGCTATCATGGATCGCCGCCGCCATTTTAACCTCACATAGTGCTTACGTTTCCGTGAGCTATAATGTATGTTTCATGACTGCCCTTAAAGCCTAAAACAGCTCTCAAAACCTAAACCAGCGGTGAATATTGGTTCCGTGTGTCAAAGATTTGTTAAGATAAATGATTAATTCGGCAACGCAGAATGCTTTGGCCAAAGTGACGGCCAATCGTAAGATCATACCTAACTAACTTGCTGAAGCGCAATCCTTCTTGGCAAGCTAGCAGTTCCTCGTCTAGGAATGACACTCACCGCATTCCATGGAACCCAAATGTTCACCATCGTTTAATACTGTATATTTTCCGTGCAACTGTATTACATACACAGTATTTAATACCAACTAGTTGCACATTATGTGATACGGCTCCGACATGTTTCGGCCTCAGGTCTTGGCCATCTTCAGGGATACGTAAGTGTTTTGGGAGTTGCAGCTTGTATGTCAAACCTATATAGCACAAGTGTGACGTAAATTATTAAAATTAAAATTAAATATTAAAATCCTTAAAATTACTTTATACGATACAAAATTACTTTAAGTAAACACAAGTAATTTGCTGTGTTTAGTACTAAACATTACATATGTTCATTATCGTATTCACAACAGCCCGCTACTTATCCCTATCCTGAGCCGGATCAATCCAGTATATGCTCTCTCTACACAACCTATTTTTTTTAAGACTGCCTTCAATATCTGATCCTCTCACCTATGCCTACATCTTCCTTCAGATCTACAAAACAAAACCCCGTACGCAAGTTTCTTCTCTTCCACACCCTCGTAAGGCCACACAATACAAAATGGACCTACGACTTCAGTGGAATTCGAAGCCGCGATCCCGTTACCGAGTTGCACAATATGGCGTGTATTCAGTGAATGATGTTACCTGATGTGTTACGTACAAGCAAACCTGATACTGAACTTGGGACGACAAATCATTCGTCACGGGAGAAATATAATTCAGTTTATAATATTAAATCGAAGAGAACATTTCTTGTAGGCTGCTCATCGAAGTAAAAAGCTGCCGAACCTACCGGTGTCACGCTTAATATAATTTGGGAATCAGTGCCTATAGGAGTTGTTCTACGATTACAGTACGCCACCTGCAGAGCCGCCAGCTGTTTCAGCCGCTCTGCAGGCTCTCATCCTTTGGCATGAATAGTTACAGCGGCCATAAGGTTCCACTGTCACGTCAAACCAGTACTCGCTACCAAAAGAACCTGTTCCTAGTGTTGATGTGGCTGTCACATCAGCTGGACAGTGTCCAAATCTTCCTCCGGTGAGAGGACACTGACTCTGATGACCTCTTGTGCAACCCCCCGGATAGGAGAAAATTGCTCGAGGACAAAGGAGACTGGTTTGCTGACATTTATTTTAGTTTATTTTAATTTCGGCATAATTCATGATGAATCGGCTGTCTGATGTTCACGATTAACTTACGGACGACGTCTGTAGCTCAGACTATTTAGCGTTGATCGGTAGGGCAATTAGCGTGGAAGGAAGGAAGGAGGCGGGTTCAAAGTAATTTCATGTGATAGGCCTATTACAGTTATCTGGAGGGTCTGATGAACCCACCATAAGCATAGTCGAATCAGGTGGTGTCCTGGCCAAGATTCGAAAGGACCGACTCCCGAATAAAAGTCAGGCAAGCGCTATCTATGAGCCAACCTCGTTGGTTTGAAATATGTGTTTTGGAAATTTCATACCTGTTCAGCTCGTCAAGACATTCCCTGATATTATGGAATTCGAGACTTCCATGATCATATGTCACTCGACTCAGTCTTGAGTCAGATTAGGTCAACCCACACTAATCACACCCCATTTCTTTAAGATCACTTTTAATATTATACTCCCATCTATGCTCAGATCTCACATGCTGTCTTTTCCCTCGAGGTCTCCCATTTCAATGCAGATGTCAGCTTTATTATTTTTGACTAAATACGGTATAAGCTGACGGTAACTTCACATTAATGTACGTGTGAACGTGGGAGCGCAGGAGCACGCGCGTCTGCATGAGTCTCCTAATAAATTTCGAACCTACGAAATGGTTTTCATGGAAGAGTTTTATTCAGAAAACGAGGCAAAAGTAAGATACGACCATATTTATATGGAATTTATGAGCTCAAGCCCAAAATTAACTTTTGGAAAATCATTAATAATGAAGCGTTCTTCCCTTTCGGGGGGGGGGGGGGAAAAATTAATT
>Ga0136643_10005595_pt1 | contig 17767 bp, 11 predicted proteins | sample TergutLab28metaG_FD_96883 | JGI IMG/M metagenome (GOLD analysis project Ga0136643, IMG submission 96883) | Labiotermes labralis P1 segment gut microbial communities from Petit-Saut dam, French Guiana - Lab288 P1 (version 3) (version 3) | ecosystem: Host-associated > Arthropoda: Insects >... | reverse complement strand
AGTGCGGCCGGGGTGTGCTGCTGACCACTCACCCCCTTCTAGTGCTGCGGTCATGGAAGAATAGAGCTATACCTCTACTCACCCTCTGGGCCACACTGGGCCTGTAACGGGATCACTTTACCTTTTTACTCATTTCTGTTAGAGGCTGAGTCAACCCCAGGGCCATAGTATTTTATGTCAATAAAAAAATCCACTGACACCATCTGGGATCAAACCAGCGAACTTCCGATTTGTAGCACAGCACCTTAACCACTGTGCTACCGCGGTCCTCTACAACTACAGTACATAAATAAAATGTAAATAAACCATAATAGTATTAGTCTTCATTTATCCCCCTTAGTGTGAATATTCAGGTTTCACTGCAGAAATATGTGATTTTGGGGTGCTGCCCCAGACCCCACAGGGGCTGTTACATAATATATGGTATATGCACCGTACTACCTTTCTAAAATCCTAAACTTTCTCGAATTATGAAATGCAACTTGCCCTAAGAGTTTTGGGTTAAGGGACTGTGAACCAGTACCACAGAACACTACATTATTCATTAATGTTCCATCTACCGATTCCAATACACAGTAGTGTCTTGAAGCCTGTGCACCTCAATGTTCAGGATTTAGACCTTTCACGACTGGGTCTGATGAAACAGGATATAAACATGTGGCTGGCAAGTCAGCTTCCTCCACTCTCTTACTACTTTGAAGATCAAATCAGGTCATTCTGCATATTTTGCATGACCATTAATTACAAAAAAATCAATTATAACTCTACATGATCACCTTTTGTAACTTTGTTGTCCCAAAGTGTTCAGTCTGGTAGAACTTCTGACCGGGAGACGGGTGTGGTTCACCGAATCACACAGTTTTAGTTATTTTCTTTTTTGCTTATGTTTGATTTATTCATTTTATTCTTGATATAAAATAGTGGAGTGCTATATCCAGTTAAACTACTAGATCATTTTCTAGGAAAATGACACAGTCACTTCTCTGTACTCCAACTTACACCACACTCATACGCGACTGCTTCCGCACTGGCCTGATAGCGTCAGTTTTTTGCTTCCAACCGTTTTGCCATTTAAATCTCTCTCCCGTACACCACTCCTACCTATTGCCAATGGTTCTGAATAAACACTGAAGATTAAACCCAAAACGTACAGTTATAAACCATCCGTAACTGATGCCAGCAAACCTAAGAAACAAATATAATCAAAAACTTTCGGCTACACAACGTACCTTGTATTGTGATGAGTTTCTTCTCAAAATTAAACACAAATAATAAGTAATCCAAGAACAGCACCACAAAAACCTGAAACCTTAATACTTAGCAATTTTTTTGACGAAGTTCAGGAACTGCCTGTGCCCTACTCCAAAACCATTGTATACAAATTTAAAACAGAATAGTGAGAATGATATTACACAGACACAGACTGCATATTAAGTATGAAATAAAATAATTTGCTTTACTACTTCTGCATCATATAAAGACAAGGCCACAAAAATATTAAAATCTAAACACCTGGTTGATGCAATGTGTATTAATGAAACCTACATCAGAATAACAAAAAAGACCTACAATGTTCACAGAACTTGGAAAGATCTATGTTGGTATAGGGAAGTGAAGCATAGACAATATAAAATCCGACAAAAACGAAAGGTTACTTTGAAAATGGTTACCACAATATATCACAGAAATCAAAGTATGTGACATGTCCCAGTTTTAAACACAGAATTTTGCATGCTTTTTAATGCAGTTACCCTTAATTTGTACATCAAAAGTATATTACAAACCTCTGATCACTATAAGTTAAATAATTTAAAATATTATATTATTTTCTGGCAGTTTCTATAAACAGTACTGCACTGCAGAACAGTGCAGCCATCATCTTCCAGCATGGCAGTGAGGTTTGCACCAGTGTCAGTAGCTCAGCTGGGTTACCCCATATCCAGCGTAACACTCACAGGGGCAAACAAAATTCAGCAAATTTGATATTATTCATTCTGTACATGATTCTTAAAATTTAAAAACAAATGCGCACAATAGGATAATGAACTGTACGTAAGTTTTAAGGGTCGGAACTTCAACCAATGATGCAACAGGTAAGTGTGCATTACAAAAATTTGGATAATTCAAAATCACTTAACTCAAAGCCAGATTTTCGGCCCCATGCACTTTCCACTAACAAGATTTTGCTACACTGGAAACTGAAATGAACTTTATGAGGAGAATTAGAACATACACAAAACAAGAACGTTTTAAAAGACTTAAAAATTCATCTACTGATCAAATTCATACAAAATTACTTAACTTACTGGAAATAACATGTGACAATAATAGAAAAGAAAAAAATATAAACATCAACAGATTACAGCATACAAGTCTATGTGAAAAGGAAGTATGTGAAGGCCACTGCAGAGATATCAAGAACTATTACTTTGTCACAAAGCCTAATGACTGGATCATAGCTTTATTTAACATTTTTGTTATACATTTTATATAGAATAAATAATATACTTACATTACAAAAGGTAATAAACCAGTAAAGCAACAAATGCAGATAAATATGTGTATACAATTTAACAAACGTCCACTTCTCCTTCGATAAAACTTTTGTCTTCATGACCAAGACCAAACTTCTCAACGCTCAAATATTCTTGAGTCCAAATTATAACAGCAGGTCAAAAAACTCTCATGCTCCCTTTGTCCTATGCCAAAAAATGAATGGAGAAAATAATGTCATTACATGTGAGACAATTCTTGAAGTTGCCTGAATAAAATCAATTCTTTCAATCACTTGAACAAGGTGATACCTTCTTCTAGCTTCATAAGGTACATTTACTGCACAAGTAAGGACTGCATTAGCTGTCACACCTCATCCACCATTCCCACACAGTAACAGAATTTACATAGCTAACAGAGGATTATCAGCTAATTACAAGAAGTAGCTAATTATTTTAGTTGATATGAAAAATGAAAAAGTATTCCAGTTACACTGAATTTCTCAAAACTGTCGACAAAATCACAGATGGGTAGACAGACTTTCAGATTGTGTTGGGTGTACACTTACTGAACTGCAGTGGTTTTTCATGACTTTCAACACAGTAAAACCAACCAAAATCAAAACTTAGGACTTTAAATGAACCTAAATTTTTGGTAGCAGATTTCCTCCACAATATAATTCTTATACCACTGCTACTTTGGTCATCAGAGTCTCAGTTTCCATAATGGGGTGTACTGTGTGATGGTGAGGTTGGCAGAGAAGCACAAGGGCTCTGAAAAAATGCATCACTTAGACCAACTGAGACCAAAAGAATAAACTCTTCTGTTTAAAATTCCTACAACAGAAATAATTTTTTACCATTGAATAATGCTCTTTGTCTACTGCATCTATACTATGCATGATAAAACAAATAAGGAACAAGAAGTGGAAGAAAACCTACTTCACTCATTCACAACTAAAAAGTGTAGATAAAAGAAGAATATCTAGCATTACATGTGCTACTTGCACATTTCCAAGTTCCCTTGTAAACCTTTGCAGTCTTTAACTTAAAAGACAGTAATGTACAAAACCAAGTGACTAAAAACTGTGTACTGACTGATCACCCACTTCAAAATTTGTGTCAGTCTGGAACATGAACATAAGATGTTCATTGTGTTTACTGAATTATGAAATGTGAATTTCCCCCTTATTCATCAACTGAAAAATTTGAAGTCGCCTCTTCATTATGCATGAAAGTTAAACATATTCCACGTGGGAATGTCTCTTAAAATTAAAACTGTGAGGGAGAGATCTCATTTTGGCAGATACAGGATTTATTGGTCAATAACACACACACACACCAAAAAAAAAAATCCCTTTACATGTTCCAAAGTATGTTTCCTACTCACATGACAACTTGCATCTCAGCACTGGCCATTCTCTTGCCGCAGCCGCCAGTACTCCTCCTTCAGCTCCCTCAGGTTTTGCTCTAATGTTGCAACTTCATCATATTTTTGAGCAGATCTGAAATTCAATATCATCAGCTTCAATGTCTTCTCAATTTACCTGCCCAATGAGGAACTTCAAAGGTTCTGTCTTACCTTGCTTGCTTTATATAGTTGCGAATAATATTCATCTGCTGAATCATTGGATCTTCTGAATCAAACATCTGTGCAGCTTGTGGGCCCCAGCCAGTATCAGATATAACCTGCAAAAATAAACAATGTAGTTAAAACACAGATGGGAGAAGATGTGTTCTTTGTTGCTGCTAGCAACAGAGATAAGGACAAGCGATCATGTTTGGTAAACCTGAGATATGTCACAACAAGTGGCCAAGACCTATCAACAAAAAAGCCCAGCAATATTACTTTAGACACTCTCCAAAGTCTTTAGTTTTTTCAAAGACAATATTTTGGAAGCTGGGCCTATTTCTGTCATCAGATGAAAGGAAAAAATGATCCAACTCAATTAAGAGAGAGACATTCCCGCATCTGCATGCAGTCACTGGGGCCAACAAATGAAAACTTAAGCAGGAATATTTCGTACTCTGGCCAAAATTTGAACCAGGCACCTCCAATACAATTCTGTATTTCCACTACTTGAGCCAACTTGGTACCATATGGTGACACACATCTGAGAAAGGTGAAGTATAGTTTTAAATGTTGAGCTGAAGTAAATCTTGTGCAGTCTTACAAAACCAGCAAATTTATTACTTCTGAAAAACTCTGCACAGAACTCCCTTTCCTTGAAAATGAGGTCAATAAATGGAGTCACTAAGAACCCCACAATCTTTGAGTAACCTCACCTGATCCTCAGACTTCTGTTGACTAGGTGAGGGGTTACGTTCGACATCTCTGTGCTGGGAAGGCTCTCTCTTCCGTAGCATCTCTGCCTGTTTTGCTGCTAGGGCTGCTAATTGTTTCTCTTGCTGAATACGTGCAGACACTTCCTGTCTGTGTTATAGATGATATAGAACAGTTCACTTTATTCAACAGATACTCCCTAGTGACAATTCTTCACACAATTACACTCTCATTTCAGTGACTTGCTTTAATTTCTCAGACTCTTCAAACACAAAGCACTTTGTCCTTTGCAACAAACAACACCAATAATCAGACGAACAATATGAGGTATCAGACTAAATGAAGAGAGAGGGAAAATGAATTTAAATGGAATATCAAACAATCTTCAAGAAGAAAAATTGACTCTTTTTACCAACAAATTGGTCTTGCAGTTAAGGAAGAAACTAGTAAAGTGCTACATTTGAAGCACAGCTTTATATGGTGCTGAAACTTGGACACTTCAAAAAATAGTTCAGGAATATCTGAAAAGTTTTAAAATGTGGTGCTGCAAGGGTGCAAAATATCAGTTGCACTGGTCTTGTGAAAAACGAGAAGTATTACATAGAGTCAAGGAGGAAAGGAATATCCTACATACAATTAAAAAAGGCTAACTGGACTGGTCACATCTTGTGTAGGAACTGCCTTCTAAAACATGTTATTGAAGGAATGATAGACATAAGGATAGACATCATGGGAGGAGGAGGTGAAGGAGGAGGAGGAGGAGGAGATGACAACGTAAGCAGCTGCAGGATGACCTTACGGAAAGACGAAAGACACATCAAGAATCACATGCACTCAACCAATGTATACCAGATCTTTATGCTCTGTAAGGTAAGCACTACACCTGCTGCAGAGTATTGTACTTAAAGGTACTGGTGAAATTTCATATTACTGATACATTAGAAATTTGTTTCAAAGCTACATTTATGGCACAATAAAGAATTATAAAATTTGCCTTTTCATGCATCGCTAGTAATACCAACTGTAATAAACTGACATGAACCTTCTCCGATCCTGCAAAGCCTTCAATTGGGACTCAGTTGGTAGTGTTGGAAGTGCTACCACCTGTTCCTTGAGGTAGCTAGTGGTTGCAGTTCTAATCATCTGCTGGAGTTGAAGTGTTTTTCCACGAGGTGGATTCTCAACATCCTTGGTCCCTAGGATGGCTATCTTGTTGCTGCAAAGACAGTAATAAATGTAACAACTGCTATGTACAGTTAGATGGCAGAAAAACTGAGGAGCTCTTCAAAAAAAGAGGAACAGTTATCCCTGTTCACTCATGAAGGCACATAAAGGGACCAGTGGTTTAATTCCATTCATTTTTAACTTCAGCACTACACAGAGATGAGTCGTCAACTTCACGCCCCAGTCACTTTACCTGTGGGAAAGATTCTGGTACCCACAGAACAGAAGGCCAGGTGGGCCCCAGTTGGTTTGAGCATTTTGCAGGAGCAAAACATCTCTTTCCCCTGCCAGGTATCAGAGATCATCCAGCCCGAAGTCTGTTGTCATATGACTCCACCATCCTAGATCTTACTGATGTGCTCCTAGGTCAGGAATAATTAGTCTGAAGGCTCTTGTTCTTCAAAGTAGTCAATTCAAGTGTCCAATTTTTGAATTTCCTGAAATGTTTTCCATTCTATAACAATGCACATAATCATGATCCTTATAATTAAACAGAATATCTTGCCCTTGGTTAAGTTTGTTTCCTTGGGCGATAATACAGTTCCTGTTGAAAGACCATATTTGGTGAAGGTATAGCTCAGTTTATATTCTGACTATACTAAAGGATTGACAACCATAGAATAAGTGTTTAGTTTCTGACACGAATTCACCTTTTCTCCACAGCACCCAGACTCAGAATTGGGAACTGGGAACCAACCAGCCTGCTATCTAATGGTTACTGGGAACCCAGGGTTAAACAGACCAATGCATGAAGCTGTCCACCGACCTCCATCTAGCGATAAGGTTAAGAACATCTAAAACTATATCTTCTCTACCCAATACATCTTCATTACACAGTGCTCAATTAGTCACTAACAAAAGTTTATTTTAAAAATTTCTTTCACTTAAACGTTTAGCCCAAAACTATGGGGGCAAACTACACGCAGCACAGGTCATTCTTGTACAATTTGAGGTAATCAGCCAGAGGTCTATGACAATAACCATCATGAGTGATTTGTTGAGGTGCAGTCTGGTGGCTAAGATTGGGTGTTACATAGGCACCTGCTGTATCAACCACCACCCTGATGATGGAGGCAGAAAATTCCTTTCAAACATATGTATATATCACCTAGACTACCAATACAAGTGTGTCAAAGGTGACCTTTTTCAGCACATATGATGAAGCAGATGACAAACTATTTGAGGTGTAAGGTTTCTACAGCAGACCATATTCACTGCAGACTTTTCAGGCACCATGCTGAAGTCACAACAACTACATACTCTGACACATATAGGCTTTATACTACCTGGACACAATGCTATATCCAGAAAACTTTAAGAGTTGAGATGGTCCAATGATTCACACAACCACACCTATTTTAAAATAAAATAAAAAAGCACTGGCAAAATTTGTGTGATGGAAAAATATTTTTAAAAAATATCACAACTCACAAAACTAAAATTTGAAGTACAGTACAACAGTTTTTTAGTTCCCACAACTAGAATCCAACACTTGTCCTTGTAATCAATATCCACTTGACATGGTCTAATACTATGGTTCCATATGTTGAGGGATGAACACAAATTGAAGGTGTCTAAAAATAAAATTTGGACGAATTATGTATAATTAAATAAAGACTTCATTACATAATGAGGAGCTTTGCAATATATAGAAATCAATGGTGTGGTGAACTGAATAACACTGCAGTGGGGTGGACATTCTTGGAAAGCAGGTACTTGGAAGATGGAAGAGATTTCATGAAAACACAATGTGTTGATCTGGGGATTTGAACTGCATGAACTTGCTTAGGATTGTGTCCTGTGGTATAGAATTGTGTTAGCAATGTCCAAATTATGTTGCACTACTGGGCAGTTAATATGCTATCACACTTGCAGATAACGTTCTTTTTTGTAAAGGTGTTACATTCAACGTGGACAGTGACTCACCTCAATGAATCGATGCTCTCTGCAAGTTTAAGCAGTTTCACTCGTAGTACCTGAGCAGCAGTTAGGTTGTACGTTGACTCACCAGAGCTGAAAACAATCATGTTTACAGTAAATATCTTGGAATGGTTTGGTTCTTCATACAATTGTAACAGTGGTGACATCAACATTACACAAGAACATGCACAGACATAACTACATAAAATATATACTATTACTGAGAATACAGGGGACCACGGTGGCACAGTGGTTAAGGTGCTGTGCTACAAATCGGAAGGTTGCTGGTTCGATCCCAGCTGGTGTCATTGGAATTTTTCATTGGCATAAAATCCTTCCGATCGCACTATGGTCCTGGGGTCGACCCAGCCTCTAACAGAAGTGAGTACCAGGAGTATTTCCTGGGGGTAATAAGCGGCCAGTGCGTAAGGCTGACAACCTTACCACTTTCCTGTGCCGTTGTCATGAAATCTGGGAACCATGACTTCCTGGAACCCTCTGGGCCACTCCAGGCCTGTAACGGGACTGCTTTACCTTTTTACTGAGAATACAAAATGAAGTGCATGCATTAGTTACCAGTGTTTACAAATACAGTATGGATCTAGCCTATATTAGTTAGGCAAATACAACCATTAACCTTTATCCAACCATGGTGGGCATTGCAATTCTAGTGCATAGTACATAAAACACATTGAGTTTTACTTGAATAAAAAAGATAAAATTATGTGGAGTATTTTGTAGAAAATAAAACAAAGATTGTGATGCACGTCTTAAAGATGCAGTCCATTCCCTTGTTGCATAAATATATAAAATGAATTTCTAGGGCTGTTCTAAAACCTTTAAAATGTTAATGAAACAATGTACAGCAATGCCCATTAAATTGATTACCAAATATAAGTAAATGGTGTAAAATCCAAACCCCTCAATCATTCAACATGTTTTATGGGACACAAATGTTGGAAACAACTTCAACCAAATCAAACCAAACACTTTAATACCATCTGGTCACATGGCATACTTCTTGCACAGTGAAACAATATATTATGCAAATAAAAACCAAAGAGATTTAAATGTAAATTTGGAACTATGAATATTTAGAAACTTCATTTTTATTTATAGGACTATGAAAAGTGACCTCAGCACATAACATGAATCACTGACCTATAAAATTATATGGACATACACTTTATATTGTGTGGCTCATATTGCACAAATGAATGATCATATAATTACAGTATATTTAAATGTCACACCTCAATCAGACCTGCAGTCAGCATCTACAACATACTTTCATTGCTAGTTTTCAGGCTTTTGAAGCAGTGAAGTTGACATACTCATTCTTCAGGAACAGTGCGCTCCACCACTGGCTGTTCATTTTGCAATGTTTTGAGATCACATGTTGGCCTCATCTTCAAGGGACGGACATCCAGTTCCTCATCGTGCATCTGACCCTTGAAGATTAAGGCCACCACACAGTCTCAAACACTAGGCAATGAACACCTAGTGCCAAAGAGCAGAGCAAAGATATATTTTGATCTGGACCTTGTTAAATGACACAACAATCCTGCCGCAATGCACAGAGTGGCACTTAAATTTGTGTTACAGGTGTTTTGACACAACATTTTCTTTGAAATTAAGGGGCAGAAACACAGAGAATAATATATCAATAGCAGACAGCCACCTCATGCTATGTACATGGTACCAAAAGGCAGCCTCCCTGCCATTTGTGAATGACAATAAAAAATATATTTCCAGATATACTGAAAACCTACTGGTGAGATATATTTCACAAACTTCAAAATTTCATGAAAGTCTGTTCATTCAGAACATAGTTCTTTTGCACTTATGTATACAAAGGCTTAAAACAATTCAAACCCAACTGATGCACAACATCTACACTGAGTTAAAACTGTTCATAACACTGTAATAAACATTTAGCAGCCTCGTATTCTTTTCTCAGCGTACACCTACCATATATGTATAACACTGTATAGCAGAATTCCATCCACAAAGTCCCCATTATTTTGTGTGAGAACCTTCAACACGAGTCTCACAAACTTAATGGCTCTCATACCTCATTACATGACTGCAGCCACTACACATACAGAAATTATTGGCAACTCCACTGCTCAGACTGCAGAAACACACTGACATACGCACTAAAGATTTTGCACACTACCCAGACTTGTGCCAACACCCTTGGCTTGCTAATGTCACCTGCACCTGAAGCTGGCGACTTTGTGGAATTACTACTCCTATACCTAAACAACTAGCCAAGCACATGTATATTGCATGCCTGGTTATAAAAGTAAACATTGCTATTACATAGAGGTGAATGACAAGTTTAATACTCCAGCTGCTTTATCCCACAGTACCCACCAGATAGGATGGGTGGTTCTGGGACTGTCCAGAAAAAAAAGTCTCTCCTATAGAGAGTACTGAACCCCAATCATCCAGCTTTAGCCAGTCATTGAACTGATTGAGCTATTATAGATGAAATTTAAGAAAATGAAACTGTAGAGAGGACAATGGTAGCATGCTTTAGTGGCTAAACATACTTGAGAGACTGGCACATCTTGTTGTACATAATGGCCAACTCATCTGCCTCTGCCTGGTAAGATTTCAGTCTTTCATAGAACTGGCTAATGATTGGTTTCAACATCCGACTCTCCTTCACCTTCTCACGTGTATCCAGAAGCTGCCAACATAAAAGGGCAACAGATTACTTTTCTGTTTCAGCAGGAAGCCAAAATGAATGAAGAATGCGATAAAATGTAACCATCTCTCAGGTACATGCTACTTTTCTTTCCCCATTGGTCTCTCCATCTCTTGCTGTCATGCACACATACATACGCAATCTTATAATTAACCTTTATCCTGCTGGGGTGGGTACTGAAATTCTAGTGTATGGTTTATGAAAAACATATTATTTGAACAATAAAAGATAAAATTATGAAATAAATGGCCTTCTGTTACAAAATAAAACAGAGACTATGCAACATGTCATGCTTGGCAATGCAGGAACTTTAAAGGGTGAGTTGCCAGGTTCTCTTCATCAGATACTTAGGACATATGTAACGTGCCCGTGCCTATGTCCTGGGACAAGAACATTTATGTTATACATCCGTGGATCTGAAACTAACTTTATATATATATATATATATATTTACTGCAATTGGGTTTTTACCAGGTGGCAAACCTTATTGAGTTTAACCTAAATTCAGCTTCAAATTATTACTTTAACATAAACCTAATGTTCTACATAATGCTGAATTCTGTAATGCTTACAAACAACTGTGTTTAACTAGTCCATTACTTTGTTACACCATTACACCAACAGTGTATAAAAGATATTCAAGTTACATACCAATGTATGAGGTCTGCTCAGATAGTTCTTTGACTGCAGACGACAACCTACTCTCAAGTTCATGTGACAGGTGCATGATAAGTGGGCATGGTTTAGTAAACTGTGTCAATCCTGTTCCTGTTTGCCATTCAGTCCCAACATGTTATTCTTGAGTAAGGACAATTTGATTAACCCTTATCCTGCTAACGTGGAGAAGAGGGTGAGTTCCTAACAATGCCAGCAAATGGCAGATGGGATTTAACTTGACGTTTAAAGGGTTAAAGAAAGAATACACTGGCCATTACATAAAGACATCATTTACAGAACCTTATACCTGTGTAAAATTTTGTTGCAACACATTGAGAAATGCTAAGGAAGCCCAGCAGCATTCTTCACAATGAAAGTCAGAATCATCCCCAAAATAAGGCAGATTAAATGTGAAGACTATGCTCATTGTTTTCTTCAACTTCAATAAAAGTTTATTCATTGACGTCACACAATGAATCAAAAAGTATACTGAAGCATTTTGTGGTGACTAAGAGAAGCCGTATGAAAGAAATAATGGGAATTTTGGTGGAAACACAGCTGGTTTCTTCACCTAGATATTCCCATACACATAGCACTTCCTGTCCTCACATTTCTCACGAAAAACAAAACTCCAGTGGTCCCACAGCCACAGTACAGCCCTGGTCTCATAATTAAAAGATAGTTTGAACAGACGCCAATTTGAATGTCAACAGGAAATATGGGAACAATGCTAAAGCAACGAAACCAAATTTCAACAAATTCAAACAAGAAATGCTGGAAAAAATAAAGTTTTACTGGAATCATTTTATGAGGAGACCACTTCGGAAGGAATAATATTTTATAAATCTGATTAACTAGTGTGCTTTATTGAATAGTCTGAAAACTTTCTGAATACTCGTAGTCCTCGTATGCTCTTTACCTGACATGCAAGATCCTCCTCCTCTTCCCCTTGTATCATTATCCTCAGCCACAACTACCCTGATGTGATGGGTAACTGCAGTTACCACAATCCACAAATCAAACTCTTGTTTATGCTAATGTGACCATCACAATTTTTGGCACATCTCATGTATCCTCATTGTATATCAAGGTTTAAAGCTGCATTGATCAACAGTGGGTTGAATTCAAACATTTTCCACCCCAAAACCATGTTTTGCAAAATAATTTCAAACATCAGGCCCACATTTCTGTCCCAGAGACACTGTGTTTAATAACCCTTGTTTCAAAAGAAGTGTGATTATTGTAAGAATTCTACATGAAACCCAAACAAATATTCAGCATATCAGATTAATGAGGGTTCACTGTACATCAACTACTTTATTGTACAGTGTAGAACATTATGTTATAATGAACATTCAGAAACTGCAAAATACTTTCTTAACCAATGTAACAATTATGAAGACAACAGTACCTGTTTACAATGAATACACAATCTGAAGTGCTGCTCCCCTGTCTTGGTATCAACTAACGACAACACTGAGTTCAGGCTTGAATTTGAGTTACTTCTGCGTAAAAGTCCCACATTAGAATGAGGTGAAATGGTAGCACTGGCTGGTGAGCTTAGAGTACTAGACATCCTACTGCTGGCAACATCTTGATGTCCAAATGTAGGGCTTGTCATTTTCTCTACAGCAGAGTAAAAGCGTCTATAAAGAATGTTATAAACATAGGCATTCTCTATGAAAAGACTGCTTGGGATTTTTGCAATGGTAATGAAACTTTTATTGTCTGAAAGGGTGAATAAATACTGACTGCTCAGGAAAAAAATACACTATCCCAGGAAGTTACAGAAAATAAAATGATCTTCCACCCATTAATTTCACATGACTCAATTTACTCATATTATGGAAAAAGTTAAATCCACTAAAGTGGTTCAGTGTCAACAGCCTACAGACTTGTACCAGTTTATGATAATATTAATATCATTAAATAATAAGTTATAATTGGAAAGTATATTTAGGGATCCAAATTATGAGTAATGGTACAGTACTTGAATAGATTCCTCTCTAAATTTGTGTTCAGGACATGATTAATTAGGCTCTGACTGAATGAGAAGAGTAAGCTTGATAAAGCACCTACAGTACTTTGTGACATGGAGGCTCAAGTCACCTTCAGGACAGCTGCAGAGAGAAAAATTAGTAACTGACATAACGAAGAGTGAATCAAAGCCATTTACTTTATCAAGTGAGATACCTGATGACAAAACCGAAAACATAACTTTGCATGTCTTAAGTCTCCACCATAAGTGAAAAAACAAATATCCCATGCAGAAGACTGACAAGCAACTATAAACCCAGGTAGACAAAAATTCGCTTTGAACACAATTTTAATAGTTTCACAGCAATCGTTATCCTTTAAGACATATACTTCAAGACCGAATACAGTGGGTGAGAAGCTTATAAAATAATCTACATATCCTATTTAGTAGACTGAATGAACTGCTCATCCTGAACCTTTAATGGATAAAGAGGCCAAAGTTATGCCATTAAAGGTACATCCTTTTTGTCTGAAAGGGAAATCACTGCCCTGTAGCAGGCAGTTAAACTGAACAGTGTCCCAGCTGCAGCAGAAACATGGCATTTAAAAGGCTGAAGGCTAAAGGTTAATAGTAACTTGCTAAAAAAAATTATGCTCTGTAACATAAGAGATAAAAAAACATACTAGCAAGAGTTAATGGCAGGAAATGTGTACAGTCGTGGCACATGATTGTACCACACAGCCGACAGTGATGTTTCCGCCGAGCAACGTGGAAGTTCTTGGCACATGATGGGCACAGCTTAACATCTCTATCATCAATCCATTGCACAATTGCCTGCTCATGGGCTGCCAAGAAAGGAAACTCAACATTAATATCTGTGCATAAAGATGAACCCATTCTTTTGTCTTCAAAATAACAGATCTGGGTCACTTGGTATTTTCACGTTCACCACTTCAATAAGTCTACTAGCAATAGAAGAAAGCTTGTAATATACCTTTCCTTTTACCAGGATCCGCTGGCAAGTCTACAAGTAGTTTACCAAGTCTTATCAAAAGTTTGTTGGTCTCTGCAGCATACCGCTCCATCCGACTGCTCCTTAGTTTTCGGAAAGACCCGGTGTAACTTCGAGTTGCTCCTACAAGCAGGAAACGTCCTTTGGCACATTGTTCATATACATATCGGTATGGAGTACAGCCCTTCTTCAAAGCTAATAATGACTCAGCTAGTCATGAAATTCCTACCTTTTATGGAAACTGATAATACATTACTGTGTTTGCAAAAAGCCGCCATCACACCCTATCCTGGGCCAGATGAATCCACTCCACACTGGTACAGCCTTTACTTAAATCCAGTGTAATATAATCCTCCCATCAGACGTTCTTACAACCTTTCTATGTTCTAGAATTCCTTCTTTTCCCTTCTCTCTTGCCTCTTGATGAAAAGTCTTTCAAGCAGAATGATGTGATATGCATCAAACATACCCAACATTTCCTAACACAGGATTACACTAGACCAGCAATGGTTCTAAACAGAGTGACATAAAAATGTAACAGACATAATCCCTGACATTTCCTGATCAGCCATCCAGACAACACAAAATATTCTGTGAACATAAGTGTGAAAATAAATGAAGAATTAGCTCTAATAAATCACTGTTTGTACAATTAACTTACATATGCAATAAAGTAGTTTAGATTACATCAAATAACTTAAGTTCAGCAGCTATCAATGAATTATACTTGGTTCACCCTTAAAAAAGGCATTAATTCTTGACACGGGTCTACCTTAACTTGTCATGTTGTGCTTGTCACTGCATAAAGGCTACATTGAACACATGCCATATCCCCTTGCTTTGGTATGCTGATTTTGTCAAGCATAACTACAGGTCAGTCACTACAGTGATTGATAAAACCAGAAGGCCATGAATTGAATTCATATAGACAGTTGTAAACACTGGATAAAAAATCACTTCTATCTGAAAATATTAATGACCAGTATTACATAAACAGCTGTAAATTTGATGCAATGTAGTGCTTCAATATATCCATCGATAAGCAGTTCAAACTTGGATCTTGTAGGACACTTTTGTTATATTTTGCTATGTGTTGTACCCTAATAATACAATTTTGGTAATTGTCTACATTGTTCAGAGTGATTCGTAATTATAAAACTTGCTTTTATATTAAGAAAAGATACTAATGGCCCACCAAGTAATCTCCTCCAGACCTTACATCCAATGTGAATGGCTTTCATAGATGTATTACTACGTTCCAAAATAACAGATAATCAGCTTCTGCAGCAAATCATGATAATTAATCCCGCTGTTAATTACATACCTTCCCTCTTAAATATCTCATGGCTAAGCATTCTCAGCTATTCTCACACAAAGACGCCCTCCATATGAGGAACACAGAGATTAACAATGAATTGGCATGACACAATTTAAGAGTTACAATTCATCTATGGCCTTAAAGTAACAGCTCACTGGTCACAATAATCTACCTGCAACACAATCTAAAGGAGAATACTGCAGAGCAAATTCTTAAATTCCTATGCAATAAAACAGAAAGAGGAAAAAACTAATTAAATAGTATGACCTTCAAACTTTGCCTGTTACAGCTTCCGATTAATTAACTTCTGGTTAGATGCCATTACTTAATAAATAAAATAACTTAATATTTGTCAAAACTGCCAGCACTGCAGGTACATTCTGGCATGACTTATGAACGAATTAGTATATGGAGGGAAAGAGAGTTTTAAACAGTGCCAATTATTACAAATGAATGATCACAAAAACTCGTTTGTTTGTTCTTCATTCTGATTTATATAATGTACACTTAATCTTAAAAATATTACAAGACAAAAAACATTTCTACTGCTAACATTCTTACCAATCTCTTGGGGTTCCGTATCCACAGGAATGTACGAAGATGTAAACTGACTGGTAGAAGCAGGTCTGGCTTGCCCCAAATAGTCACTCGAGACAGTTTCTTCATCTAATTTCAAAATCTTCTTCTTTGCTTTACCAAACAGATCTACAAAGTGAAAATAAATAGTATAAGGCAATAAAGAATGTGTATTTCTATAGGTACAACAAAGTCCATCTACAGGGGAGAATGGCATGAACAGGCACACTAAAAGAAGAAGGAAAGCTTGTACCAGAATTGACTTCAGGTACATCCCAAACTGTAATCACACACACACACACATATATATATGGCCAAGTGAATTATACAGACCTTTAACAGCTACTAGGGGACTAAAAACATGCACCACATAAATGAATGCACCCTATCAGAATTTCAATTTAAACTTAGTTACGAGTCTTGGGATTCTGTGTTTAATGGTGAAGACGTAGACACCATCTTCAATGAGTTTATTAATACATACTTGAGAGTATTTCACCATTCCTTCCCCTGTAAGAGATTCTCTAGCAATCAGAATACGAAACCGTGGATTTCTCGTGGGATAATTGTCTCCAGTCAACACAAACGTGATCTGTATATGTTATGCAGAGTCACCAAGGATACCAAGTTAATGAATTATTACAAGAAATATATGAAGATATTATCAGATGTAGTAAAAATGGCTAAATTTAAATATTATAATCAATTACTATGGAATTCAAATAATAAATCAAAAATTGCTTGGAATATAATTAATTCAATAACTAACAAAAAGATAGTCAATCATGATATCTCCTCAATAGAAATTAATGGCAAAATTTGTACCGGTTATCAAAACTTAGCAAGTGATTTTAATAAATATTTTACATCCTTACCTGATACAACCTCTGTTAGTAACCCTGTTAATACTTCCTCATCACAAGCTAATGTCTCACCCCTTGACTATCTAAAGTTATCATTCACTAAACCCTTTTCTAAAATTCAATTACCACCTGTTACTCGCAATGAAATTATTGCAATTGTCAAGTCCCTTAAATCAACAAATTCGCATGGTTACGATGGTATATCTCCCAAAGTTTTGAAAACGAGTCTCCCTTTCATTTATCTCCACTTATATATATATATGCAATTTATCTTTACGGAAGGGTATATTTCCATCTCATTTAAAGTACTCACAAGTAATTCCACTTAAAAAAACCAAAGGGAAAGAATCTAAAATTTCAAATTTTCGGCCGATTTCCTTACTTTTATCCTTTTACCAAGATATTAAAAAAAATGACTTATAATAGATTATATGATCATATTAGCATTAATAATATTTTATCACAAGACCAGTTTGGCTTCCGTAAGAACTTATTGACAGATGCAGCCTCATCAAATCTCACTGACAGCATTTTACATGCCTTCATTGATAACCTTACTGTTGGGGGAATCTTTTGTGATCTAACTAAGGCGTTTGATAGTGTAAATCACTCTTTTTTGCTTTCTAAACTAGAATACTATGGCATTACTGATCATGCCTTCAGATTAATCAAATCATATTTGGCTGACAGATACCAAAGGGTTCTAATAAAGGATCCTCACTCGACT
>Ga0136643_10005592_pt1 | contig 17768 bp, 14 predicted proteins | sample TergutLab28metaG_FD_96883 | JGI IMG/M metagenome (GOLD analysis project Ga0136643, IMG submission 96883) | Labiotermes labralis P1 segment gut microbial communities from Petit-Saut dam, French Guiana - Lab288 P1 (version 3) (version 3) | ecosystem: Host-associated > Arthropoda: Insects >... | reverse complement strand
AAATGTGGGGAATTTTCTTTGGGGCCTTCGCGTGCAAGAAAAAAAAATTGTGGGCAACCCACGTCTACACAAGGACTAACCCCCCCCCCCCCCCCCCCAAATATGAAGTCAGATGCCTAATTACATATATTTTACAATGCAGTGTTAAATGTGATGGAATAAATTTAATGTGCACATTTAAGATTGTTGACTGCCTCTGCACTGAGAAGCTAGCCATTAGTGTGGTCATGTGTGTCCTCGCCCATCACATGGAGCATAATTGTTAGTTACAATGCCTCTAATCAACAGTCCACTTAGCACAAATATTTTAGTCAAACATTTTCTCTTTGTGTGCAATATTTAATTGTCAGGCTGTGTCAGGTAATTTGTTGTGCTTAATTGTGTTTTGTTGAAAATTTGTCCCACTTTACTGAAATGGTAAATAATGTACTGTTTTTCATTATCCATGAATCTTCCTTTTGAGCCTGGTCTGTTTCTGTTTTAATTTTCTATGTTTTACCCACTTATGTTTATCCTTAAAAATGTATGTAGCCTATCCTGATTCATCTCTTTCATTGTATATCCTCATATGCATCAGATAATGGTGACCAGCTTGTCCAATGTAGATTTTGTTGCATTTGGATTAAACTACCTTGTATGTGCCTGCCAAATTATATTCTAGTATTTTATTTTTGTTTTATTTTCAATAATTTGTTAATGCTATTGTCTGTTTTAATGACAGATTTCTATTTGTTTCCTTAAATTGATTGGTTATGGGTAATTTATAATTACAACAAAACATAAATATTATAGAGTTTTATATTTAGTTAGTGTAGCAATATGTGATTTTTTACTTTATTTCTGTACATACATGTTTTTGCTGCCTATCTTTAGGGTTGTATTGCCTTGTTTCTTTTGGCTCTTTATATTGAGTAGTATGCTGTTCATTCTTTTGATCCAGCTATAACACACTGCCATCTTGTGCTCGTCTGGATTATTAGATAATTGATTACTAATCAGATTTACTGTTGTAGACTTACTGTAAACTTCCCTAGTTATTTATCATTCATCATGCGTAAATTAAGTTTCAGTGTGACGGTGCTGTCATTTTCTTCTCTTAAACTGGATTTTATTTCCTTATGATGTTGACTGACATTTTCTTTGATTTTTTGCTTGGTGGTTTATTACTGTTAGAAATGTTTAAGTTATTAACACAATGACTTTATTTCTTTCGCTTTACGCATCAAATACAGAAATTAAATTGGATGAAGTTAATGGCATGCATTTCAGTTGATTAATCAATTAAAAGAAGTAATCTTTGGCTGAAGGTGATTGTAAGAGCTCAGAGGCTAATTGAACTGAAATCAAACTCAAGTCTTACAGCTACTGAAATTATTTTTACTGTGTACATGCTTACAGTAATAATTAATGATGACTTTCTATATTGTAAACAAATGAAGAATGATTTGTTACAATCCTGTTGTGTAAACAGATAGGACTTGAAGCTGTCAGGATTCAAAACGTACCCCTTTTCTTACTAAGTAGTAAGCTAAATCTGTAGCCAACATGTCAGGACTGAGAGCAGCAATGCAAGATTCTTCATTTACCTGTAACATAAAAGTTTCAAAGGGCCTGAGGAACATAAGTAAACTTAATATTAATTTTTTTTCCTGTAGTTTTTTTTTTTTCAGTTTATGGAAAATGTTTTATAACTAAAGCAGTTTTGTTACCCATAAGGCAGGTATGGAGAGCTATAGTCACTGAACAGGCTTAACAGATATGTTTCAAAGGTACAAATGACTGCAGAGCTTTTCAGGAAAGTTCTGCCATCAAAACATTATATTATAGTTATGTATTATTTGTAGTCACTGGACATACACTACAGATATACAAAATAAGAGTAATGGAATTGTTAGTGATTCATACACAGTGTCCTAAAATCTGATCAGTGTTACGAAGATGTTACAACTTACATTACAACAAATATGGACAAGACTCCACTATACCTTGAATACTGACATGGAAGACAGTTTTTCAAGCATAACCTTTAAATGACTGTGTTGGTATGTAAATTTTGGCACATGGTTTATGAAAAGCATGATTATTGTTTGAAAATAAAAAGAAAAAATTGTGGAATAAATGGCATTTTGTGTAAAATAAAGATTACACAGCGTGTTATAAATATGCAGTAAATTTCCCTATTGTCTAAATATATAAAATTAATTCCTAGGGATATTTAGGTTGTTTAAAGAGTAAGAAGACTCTGCAAAATTGGTGATTGTTATGTACACAAAGCATTTAATGTGAACTCTAAATCCTTAAATGCTAAAGCAAGAGACATTCAAGGCAGCTGCATATTGGTGTACTTGTTGTGTGGAAAGGAATGATCTGATACTGAGACAAAACACAGAAAAATGCAACTAAGTTACCAGTATAGCTCAGTTGCAAATTGACCATTTGACAACAGAAGAAACACGAGTATCCATTACAGAGTAATGGGAACCTGTTTGAAAGACTAGTGAGTTTTTATATGATAGGTAATTGGACTGTAGAAATAAAAGTTGCAAAAACTGGTTTGTAAACACAACAGGACATGAAAAACAAGGTTTACATTGGCCATATCATATGCAGCAAATAAAAAAAAAAAAGCTGAACTGTCATATTCAAGATGAAAACAATGCCAAAAATCAAGCTCCCTGCTGGAGATTTTATTCACATGCATGAAGAAGGCTGGCTGGATGATAAAGAATTATGGTAAGTTAAAGGGCGAAGTTGTCCCTGTCAGTGCCATGATGGCATATACAGAAAGTAGAGGTATAGCTTTACACATTCTTAACCTCAGCACTAGATGGAGGTGACAGAAGAGTTTTGTACCCTGGCTGCTTTACCTTGAGGAAGGTGCCCCAATACCCATTAAATAGGAGGCTGCATGAGCCCCAGAGCTGGTGTGAGAGTTTTTGGAGAAGAGAAAAGTCTCTTGTCCGTCTTGAGTTTATTATAAAATTATGGCTTGGTAGTATATTTGGTAACTAGTATGGACTATTGGTGTACACACATTTGTGTTCTGATTAGGTAAATTATACTTTCTCTTTCATTAGTATGAGCTATTCCCCAGAATATATAGTTTGAATTGTAAGCACTGTGAAGAATAAATGGAAGCCGTAATTGTGATAACAGATTGTCAGGTCAGCTGGGACTACCAGTACTGCTAAAAGTCATGGAATGTTTGTAAAGATCCTCAGTTTCAGCAGAAATTGTAACTTGTCATGGGGTTTAAGTAAACTGGAGTTGCTCCTACAGTGGACAGCTGCTGCTTTTGTTGTGATATTAGTTCTTTGTGTATGACAGCTGATAAGTATGACTGTTTTCCATTCATGGTTTACTTTCTTAAGAACATTTTCCTAGCTTATAAAAATGGGAGACCTTCTTTAAGCCAAAGCCCAAGTTCCTGAATAGACTTTTTTTCTGAAAATCGGTTGTCTTGTCACTGGATGCCAAGATTCACCAACCTGCCGCAAATAAGATTACACACCATTATTGTGTTTGTCCAGGTTTTTGGTTTAGGAAAGTTTAGATGTGCTGAGATCCTTTCATGCCCAATGTAGATGAACACTGATGTCACAAAAGAGTTTTGCAAACTTTGAACACCAAGTGTAGAACACATCTCATAAGACGTGCCATCTGAAGAACAAGTTTCAACAACTCCCTAAAATCTGACAGATTTGTGTTTCTTTATGTGTACAGGGTTGGAAACAAAAACATTTGCTCTTTACAGTAGCTGTATTAGTTTGTCATTGTGGATCTGAGCTGCTTGTGTTCTGTTTGTAAGCCACAATTCACTGTCTGATACTTGCTGTTTACCTTGCCAGCACTACCATTTATGGCTTTTTGGTGTACAGAGGGGATTCATTTTTCATATGGTCTGTTTTTTAGATTGTAGTTTGAATGTTGTGAGTCATATTTACACTGACAGTATTGACAGTGGAATGTGTGACCATATAAGTTCTTTTTTGTGTAATTTGGGTGTTAAGTGTGAATTAGCTATGATGAAAGGAGTACCCCTTCACAGCCATTGACATCATTTTACCTTGGTGAGGTTAAAAAAACGAAACCACCAAACTCTTAGTCTGTGCTCTCATGTTTTGGGACCACCATCTTGACCTGATCTCAGGAAATTCTTCAGAATATCCCTGGCAATTATAAGTCTAATGGAAAGTCCTACACCAATGGTGAGCTGTGATTTTTGACCACTGCTGTGGACTAATACCAATGGCTGACCACTCTATGCCACGATAACATATAAAGGTCTACATGGTTTCAGAGGACTTGATGATTACATATGCAGTAGCATACAGGAAATACACAACCAGGTCAGTGGTTATAAAAATGTTGGGGTGTCTGTGCTCTCTGGGCTCCATCTGGAGTACTGTGCAATTGCATATGACTATGATTTTGGCTGTACAATTAAATTAACATTTTGTGCTGAATAAAAAAGAGTTCTAATTGACACATGGGGCACACAAGTGTAAAGTCACACTGAAATTGTGGGACAGTATCGCAGAAGTAGAAAAGATTTCTTCTGGTGAAACAGATGTGTATAAATTTAGCAGAACTTAAAACCAAATTAGTATGTAACACTAGGGGAAGAAATGTGCATGACTGGACATACAAAACCAGACTGCGGATTTGATAAGTGTAGGATGATGTCGATGTATGGCATGCAGAACAGGCCAATGAAGAAGACAGAAGAGGACTGTAGAATGCCTCAGATGATGCACAAGGAAACAGAAGGCACAGGAAAACATGACAGCCTCATCTCAGAACATTTCCTGATGTACTGCATTGAAATGCCTGCAAGTCCTTCGTTTAGAATGTGATCAGCATCGAGAATAAGATTAAATGATCACTAATGACATACACAACTAAAATCTTTTTGTTGGTTTGAAAATGTTCCATTTCATATTATGGTGCTAGCTTACAACCATTCTCACCGTGAGGGTTTTAACTGTCCCCATTGCCACTTGAAGGACACTCTCAAGATTATCGTAAGTGTCAAACATGGCTTGTTTGTCCTCTTGCAGGTCCTTATTGTATGTAGATGGTAATCCCTTTAATACCATCATAAATCCACAGTTCTGAAAGAAATTACACAACACTTATATGATGTGTGTAATTACATGTTATTCTCAGACCCTATTTGTACAGTGGTTAAAATAAAGAATAACTGATTGGAAAGTTATATCTGCATCTCTGTTTACACGCTTCAACTCTTAAGCCAACTGACTGACATGCACAAAATGTGATGTGGTCATTTGTGCTTGCATGTGGGTGGGGGGGAGTTGCATGGGGGAATTAAGAAATGCAAATATATGTATAAATGTGTGTATGTAAATATGGAATATACAGTTTATAAACCCTTTCAGCACCACAGATGGAAGACTTTGACTCACACAAAGTCTGCTGTGCAGTGGTCACAGAGCCACTCTACCAAGAGTACCACAGCATGCCTTTTATTTTTTCTTTAAAGAAAATTCTGCTCCCAAAATACTACTGAGTTAATATTAATTGATATTCTAGGTATATAGGCCTGTTGTGTGTTTATTTATTTTTTCCTTTTTTCATTGATACATTTATACAGTAAAACATGACTAGAGTAGAACACTGATTAGACCTTTTTGAAAACTTTCTCAGGTTCTGCTGAATACAGTGAGACCCAGTATAAAAGTCAACCAGAATAAACAGAAACTGTTTAGTGTGGAGATGAAAAGTAAAAACAACAAGTAATAGGAATTGTCTGCTTGAATACTTACTGTGGTCTCCTCACACAATTCCTGGAATTGTGTGAGGAAGAACATTACTCTGAGTAAAAGAATAAAATTTGTTGACAAAATATGTACATAATACATCATGAACATTTTAATGTTGATAGAAAGAGGGAAGAAAGAAAGAAAACCGAAAAAAAGTTTGTATTGTTCTGCAATAATGTAGCAGATTTGTGCATATGTAGCATGACTTACTCAATTATTATACCAACTACTGCACATATATAAAATTTACACATTATAATAATTGAGTAACTCAACAACATGCACGGTGTAACAACGAAAATAATGTAGCATGACATTCCAAAAATCTGGGAGCATTCATAGTCAAATACATTTTTACATATAATGCAGTATGTTTTTATCTGGAAGTACTGTGTTGCTATAACCTGTCTGAAATGGAAGTTATGTCAAGATCTGCAGGATTTTGTTTTGAACAGGTGTGTGTGTATGTGTGTGTATTTGATTGTTTGTTTGTTTGTTTGTTCATTTGTGTGTATGTACACAGCTGCTACCATAATATTAATAATAAGATGACTTTGAAAGGGATGACAAACACATGGAATGTGTACCCAAATTTGCTTGTCATTGTGTCAGATATGCTGCCATATAATTGAATTTCCTTTTACTTTGCACAATAATTTACAATTTGTTGAGCGCATAATATCTATTTTTTTCATTGGAAGTGTTTGTATTTCCACCACTAGCACTCTGCCACCCAAGCACCTGTGTCATTGGTCCTCACCTAGCCATCCCACTAACTCTTAGTTCCTTGTATTGTACAAGGCTGGTTTAAAAAACTTAAGGGTATAATGAAAATTGTAACAAAACTACTCAATTATATTGCTGCACATGCATTAAATGAGTGTCTTTACTGATGAAATGAGTTTGGTACACAAAGGATTAATTGTATATAATAATATTTGTTCACCAGCTTCTGATTGTGCAGTCAGTGTTTTGTTGTTGTTTGTATATAGTTCACTTGTATTTAAAAAACAGGAAATTAATACTGGAAGACTTGTGGGATACTGATTGGATCAGCAGATTGCTGTTTTTCACAGATTTATCCTTTCATTTCAATAAACTGAATTACAGGGCGTAATTAAAACGATTGATATTACCAATTTTAAATGACTCACGACCATACACTGATGATTTATTTTGAGAAATATGACCAACAGGGCCACCAGCTGACACAGCACCACCATCACTTCTGCTTGGATGGATCACCATTTACACAGCCTATCAACATGCGACTCAGGACAAATAATTTTATCAGTATTTTATATTTTAACATAGATTTTAAACTTTTAATTAAAAGTTGACATTAATATTTATGAATTGTTTGAACATTCTATATAATATACCTTTCAAAGAACACCTCCCTGAAGATGGCCACAATAGGTGGCCGAAACATGTAGGAGGCTACGCTGTTCATTATGCAATAAATTTATGTATCTGTATATGCACTTGTTGGTCATATTTCTCATAATGAAATCTCATAACTGATGTATTTGACATGTGTGCAATGGATGAGAAATCCTTTCAACATTGTACAGTTTTAAGTATTTTCCCAACATTAAAAGAACATCCTGCTCATACTGACAGTCATGAAAAGCGTTTTTCCAACACCAGTTAAGCTACTGCTGAACAATTTTATTCTATATGAATGGCATACTCTTTATATAAAATGTGTTTATAAATTAATTACCTTCATTTAAGTTTAGAAACAGTACCAGTATGGCCTAAAATCACCATCCAAAAATGCCTCCAACTCCAGAATCCCGAACAATACTATTGGAATATTAAAGGTTTCTCTTATAAATTTCAGAATTTATGTCACCAAGTTCCTGGTACAGGCTAACTCACACAGAGGCCCCATGTTCATCTTCAGTTTGATTGAAGAATTGATATGTTATGTTCTCATGGTGGTGACTATGAATGTGTACCTGTTTATTAAAATATGTGGAATCACATCCTGTAAGGTAATAATCATGAGTTAGAGAGTTCATTATCTACATTTTGTGCACTCACATTCCCATAAATCCTTCCAGCCTTTCCTCGGATAAGCTCCAAACTGTCAGGATTCTTTTTCTGTGGCATGAGGCTGCTCCCAGTTGAGTGAGAGTCAGACAAAGTAACAAAACCGAATTCCTTACTGCTATACAGGATTAAGTCTTCAGCTAGTCGACTTAAATGAAGAGCAGTCAGCGAAGCCCAAAACAAGAATTCAGCTGCAAATTAAAAAATTATTAAATCCCATTTTCAGGCATATTCAACATCAAGTTACACATAGTATTGGCTATATAAGAAATGTTTCTGGTAAATATATATGTTTACTTCTATGTATATGTTCTTGTTTTATAAATAATACTTTATCATGTCTGCCTAACTTAATTGATTTACTTCCAATATGTCCTGTATAATACAGATACAAAGAACATACCATTGTATGGATAGGATAAAATACAAATGTGAATTCCATGGTTTGTACAGCTTTTAACATTATTATGTAAGCAAATCATATGATACAGACCAAAAATGTGGCAAAGTATCTGTGTCAAAAGTTTCTGAGTAATCATGCAGCATTACAAATTTTCGGTTGGAAAAAAATTCATTTACAGTGTAGAAGGATCAAGGGGTAATGTTTAAAAGCTGCCATAAATGTATTTCTGTTGTCGTTTAAGACTTTAATCTTAGGTTGAAGGCCACTGTATAATGTTCCTGCATAGTACTTACTCTTCTCATAACTCATGAGGGTAACATCTGGCACATGTTGGTGATGTTGAGGGCTCATATTTATGCTGTGTATTGTTGAATTTATTGGAAATTCATTTATGTTGTGGACAATGAAAGACACTAATGAAAATGTGTGCTCACTGGCCAGGAAAATATATTAAATTTTTAAAATAATTTCTTACAAAAGCGTCTCTTCTCTACATGTACCATTCATCTAACAATTTTCCTTTGGATGGTGAATATTCTTTTGCAGCTCTTATTAGCCTCAGTGTATAGACAAGTACAGGAAGGCAAGTAAGAATAATGTATTTTTTCATTACCTTTGTTTGGATGTTTTTTATATTCCTTAATCCATATACTTAAACTATTTTGTGTGTGAAATGGATTTCTCAGTTTCACATCACATTGGAAATTTATTATCTATAGTTGATACTTGTCTAGAACATCTTAACATCCAAAAACATTAAATGCCATTGAAAATAAGTTAATTGTAGATCATACATACATACATACATGCATATATCTTCAAAATGGAAGTTGAATTCTTGTTGATGAAGATGAATTTCTTTCATGTGTTTCCTAGACTATACAGGCGTTTCCATTCTCAGTACTGGGAAGTGTACATATTGTTTGATCACATCTTCATATCCCACAATTGAACCTTTCTCTTGAAAACTGTTATTTTGCTAAACACATTATTGGCATTGTGATTTGCTCCTTGTTGTTTCATATTCAGCCCAGTCCATTCATTTATTAAATGGTTAATGCAAAATGCAAAGTTTCACATCCTGCAGCAACTGCAAAGTTGTAGAAGAGGTTTCCCACACAGTTGCAGAAATAATTTAGTTTCTGACTTACATACCATACCACCACAATACAATCAGTGAACTTCTGTACAGTAATGAAAATCTCCGTATGCTGATTCCATGTCGTTCAAGAAATCTACAAATTGGTGATTATTTATTCCTTTTGATATGATGCAATTAACAGTTTCTGAAACCACTGTAATAACTTCAGTCATTTCTGGGTATTTTGCACACAGATTTTGTTTGTGTGTGAAGTGGTGACATATTGTTCAATTTCTGTCTGCTGTGTTCTGCCTAAAGTTTGTAAAAAGATATGCCACTTTCTTCCATCCATACTTTGCACTCCATCCATGAATTGTCCAGCTAGTTTCTGTACTGGGACACCCAAGATTTTGCAGAACCGTCTTGACTTAACTACATACATTTGCATACTTAACAATCACTTTAATTAGCATCAAGGCAGCCAGTTCATCAGTTATATGTATTATGAAGTCCATGTTGATTCCATGAATAAAAATATCAAGTTGTACAGTGTCATTCACATCAGCATTTTCAGGCATTTCTCTTGAGAAACCATAGTAAGCTGTCTCCAGTGTTTGTGAACATTCATTTATCATGTTCCATTGGTGAATCTGGTTAAAATAATTTTAGAATTTAAGTATTTTCTGTCAGAAAAGGAAACAACAGCAAATTCTTACATCCTGCTATTATTTCCCCATCACGAAAATATTTCTTCCTTTTGCTAAAATTTTAGGAACTACATAATTGGCATGTACAGTGTCTGACTCTATGGTTGCTGTTCGGAAAGTTAGTTATTTTGTCACATCCTCACTGAGCCTGTGTGTGACTCAGTTGTGGCACATGTTTTGGTTTGTAATGTCTCTTAATACTGCATGATTTTAAAACAGAAATACTTGCATTACAAACTATGCAAAAAAAAAACAGCACTGTTAATACACTTAAAAAACAGTCTGTTGAAACTTACTTGGAAATTTACAATTTTCAACAAAAAATTGTTCTTTTCTTTACTGCAGTTATATTAAGACACAGTTTATTGATGAAAAAATTCACTGAATAACATTAACACAAATTTATTTATCACTAATGCTACTGAAATGAAATACTGTTTCCTAACAATCGGTTGGCACATGAAACTCACCAAATCACTTTCATACACCCTTTGCAGTTGTATTTATGCATTCTGTATTATCGCCTATCAAAAAAAAAGGTCTGTGTCAATAAAAAAATTTGTACTGATAAACACAGCTATAAAAATATGGTGAAACATGATCTGGAATTTGGGTCCAGTGGAAGAGTACACATTGCTTTCCAATTGCCATTCCATTTGACCTGACCTCGGGATCAGGATTTACCACTGCTTTGTAATCTATATTGTAACTCTGTCAGTTGTCAGAAATGTGAGACCCACTTTTAAAGAATCAATATCAAAGCAGTTCAAAGATGTATGGTCTTGAGAGCAACATTTTGAAAATATGAATAATGTTATCTCACTTCAAGCTTGCAAAAGAAAAACAATTATAGCAGCTGAAGGAGATACAATTTCACACAAACCAAATCATGAAGAATTATTGTTGTGCTGTGACCCACCTTGATTACATTTCAGTAATGGAATAGTGAAGACTGTGATCACCTGCCAACAAACTATCTGCTCCAGTACATTTGACAGTAATTCTGAGTTTCAGATGTAAATTTTGCATTAAATGAGTCACAAGCCAATATTAATGGTATGTATGTTTGTATGTATTGCTGTCAAAATATTTTGGATATGTTGTTATAAACCCAACATTTTTGTTTCACTTCAACAGAATTTACACTTGGACTGCACAAGGTAGTCCACCAGACTGTGATATTATCACTGCGCTACATGTTTCCACCATTTTCTCTCCTTTAGACCAAGCTTGTCTGACTTCACATAGCCACTGGAATTGGATAAAAATTTTATTCCAGAGTTGTGCACCATATCTGAATCATGAAGAGAAGTATTTTTAGCTGACATCCATGATTCTGAGGATTCAGGTCTTCTGTGATGTGACATTGGTTTGATTGGCTAGTGGTTCCTGACTTTTCACATCACAATAATAATTCAGTTATCTTCAAGGTTGGGCATAAAGGGCCTAGTAAATTAAGGCCTAGGTGCATGAGAACCGTGAGGGCTTGAACCCAGTGCTAATTAATCTTCAAGGTTCAAGGAGTCCTCTAAAATAGCTGTGTTAGTACTTCAAATTTTGCATGCGTAATTCTGACAAAATTGATATTGAATAAATCATATGTAGAAGTATTGTGATGAACTACTTCACCTCTAACAGAAAAAAAAAAATGGATATTTGTTAATATTCCATGGAAAAGGTCTTGCAGTTTTACAAAAGTGGCACTACTACCTTATTTACAGTTATTTCATGATGGCATTGTCACCAAGTCCATATTTGACCACAGTCATGCACAAAACAGGAGTGGAAAAAAATGTAACTTTATAACATGTGTAAAAATTGTATTTGTACTCCTCATAACCTAAAGGAGCCCCAGCATTCACTGAGCAAGCTGAAATGAAACTAGCTGGGTCCCTTTCCTTTATTGGTAGCTTTTGTAATGAAAACTATTACAGTATGGTAAAGAATGTTAATGTTGCCCCTGAACTTTCTTATGCACCATGCTAAATGGTATACAGGAGAATGGAAGTATAGCTCCATGCATTCTGAAGCTCAGCTGTAGACTGAAGTGAGTGATCAGCTTTACCTTTTTCCCTCCAGGAAAAAAATCCCCTGATGCCCACTGAATGTGAGATTGGGTGGGCACCAGTACTGACTGGTAGGTTAGAAAAGACAAAATATCTTGCTCGTTCTGAGAATCAAACCATGTTTCATCAGTTACCCCGTCCATAGCCTAGTCTCCATACTGACTGAGCTGACTCAGTTCCATTACAGAACATTTCAGTGATAAAATCTGCTATTTTGAAGATTCATACTTCACTGAAATAGTTAAAATATCAGTTTGACTTTGGGAAAATGTTTATCCATTTCATCATTTGCTTCCCTCATTGCTCGCTAGATGTGAGTTTAGTTCAATGTGTTTGTGTTTGATGGTTGCATTCTATAATTATTTTAACAGTTGGTATTTACAGTTGCACTTCGGTATCAGTTACATCTCTATGCCTGCAGTCAAACAAAAGAACTGTCCAACTAAACTAACATACTCATATTTGCATTCATAGTTAAAATTCATTGTCTCTAAATTTTTTATCTCTTGCTTTCTTTATATTACAATGGAAATAGCATTTTTACCTATGAAATCTCTGTTCCCAACAGCATTCATACTGTTGTATGTGAGCTTGGCAAAACCAAGATCTTTGGCAAGGAGACTGCGGTTTATGGAGAGTGGATTTCCTGCCAGTGCTCCGCTGCCAAGAGGCATTATATTCATACGTTCCTGCAGTTGTAACAGACGATCACAGTCTTCTTTGAGGTACCAGGCAAAACTGTTAACAATGAAATGTATTTAATTATGTAGGTATTAACTAACTCCATGGTACAGGATCTTCCTTCAAAAGTTATGGTTTTTAAGCTGGTCAAGAAATTTCTTATTTGTATGAAGAAGAAATTTCATTACTATGTTCATAAAGGCCAGTATTGGACCCCATTATGATCCAGTTGAATTCAGTTAATTTATTCATATTCTACCTTTCTAAATTCCATACTAATATCTTTCAGTTCATGGCTTACTTTCCTAAGTGTGGCATAGCTTTGAAATTTTTAGAGAAAATGTTGAATACATTTCAGTTACCCCCAGCACAAGCTTCATGGTCTGAATATATCATCCTCCTTGATTTAGGCATCCTAGCAATATACATACATGAGTTACAAAGTTCCTCACTGCATAAATCTTTTCATCATCTTGTTATATGTTTATTAGGCCACAATATTCTCCTCTCCAGATGGAAGTAGGAGGCTAACTTCATGCTCTGACTGCTTTTCCCCCGAAGAACCCTAGTACCCATTGAACAGGAGGTTAATTAGGCCCCAGAGCCAATCTAGATGTTTTGGAGAAGAGAAAAATATTTTTTTCCTACCAGGATTCCAACCCCAAACTGTCGAACCTGTAGCCTAGTTTCTAGATGAGATGGTCCACAGTGTAGGGAAGATTAGGCATGTGTCATAAGAATATAAATTATTCCAAGAGAAAGAGAGAGATGTGACATACATCACTGTTAGTGAAGAAGATTGGATACATTATTATAAGAATCTATGATACAAAGTGAAATTTGTGCTAAATATGGTAATGAAAAATTCTGAACAGGACTTGGATTTAATTTCATTCTGTGAGCTATTTGCCATCTAATAAAATATCTAAAATAGGAAAACTGAAGGTAATTAAGAATTAAATGCGGTATCTGCATAAATATTAATGGATTCTTCGACATTCCAATTTTGTATTTGCTGAACATGTTGGAAAGAAAGATATTAATAATGAAGTAACATCTCTTTTTAAGAAAGGTAACAGGTTAGGCTGTTCAAACTATGGCAGAATCTATTTCTGTTGGGTCAGGCTGTGGAATAAGAAAGTTCTTGTCAGGTTGTTGTTGTGATCTTATCACGTTCCCAAATAAAGAAGATTTCAGTTAATTATCATAGATATGAATGTAAATACTCCAATTACTTTGGAAATATGTGGGAGGCTAGGGCAGTGAAAAACTCACAATGAAAACTGTAGAGAAAATGCAACTCAATATGGCTATATTTGAAGTGGTTGACAGTGGTGATTTGTTCAGAGGAGCAGTAATAACAAGAAATGTGAATGCATGGATGATCCCCATCAAATTTGCTAATGGTGAAATTGTCATATTAAAAGTTTTGAGATATTACAGTTCAGACACAAATTAACAACTTGGCTTTTTCATTATACGGTTTATTTTTATCAACAGTTAAATTATAGACACTTTACTAACCATGATCTAAGACAGTTCAGCCAGTAAAGTTATGTACAAGCTGGCATATTATTCTGGCAAGGGGAGATACTTTGTCCTACACCATCACATTTATCCTGGCTGTGAAGCCCACCCAGCTTACTCAAGTAGGTAGCACTGGAACTTTCTTCACATATAAATTGGCCAAAGAGTGTAGATATTGACTCTCCATGTAGTGTCTGATTAAAAATGCTTAAATATTTATTTTCATTGTCCCTTACATGCAGTCATGTGTTGTACTTATGTAAGGGGTAGCTGCATTTTGACTGGTACATTTACTGTACCTTAATAGCCAATGGCTCCATTGCACGGGCTGGGCTCGCTGAAGATGAGTGTACCCTGGCATCAGAATCCCAACCTCAGCATTTGCTCTCTCAACCAGAATCTGTATAAGTAAATTTGCAGCATTGTTTATTGATATTCAGCAGTTTCTTTTGGCCACATGCTGTTCTATGCAGCTCACAAAATAACATAAGTGTAAAACAATTTCATCTCAGCCCAATATCGTCAAATAAGTAAACTCTATTTCATTCACTTTAAATTAATTGAAGGTACATTTTATCTGACATTTCAGGTTCTTACAGTGGTCTTATTTAAAATTCCACTCTTCTGGGAAATGACACCATCTAATATCATATATAGTTACCATCATACTGGCAGAGCTTGCTGCCTCCTACTTCTGTTTAGTATGAGACTAATAATTGTACTACATAATTGAATTGTTATAATTCTAAATTCACATACAATACCTCCTTTTACATTAAAGTTTTATTGCTCCACAGCTGTCAGACAATGTAAAAGGATTATCTAAATACACTAGCCACAGCTCTACAACAAAATTGAATGTAAAAAGGTAAATTTTCTAACAATGTCAACACAAAATAGGATTATCAGAGTCCCAGTAAAGTGACAAAGGCTATTAAGAATTACTGTGCATGATACTGAAAATAACTCTGTTATTGTAACAATAAACAATTCGCTACTTGCTTCAGTTTTTTCAGCCTCTGCTTCATGCATCTGGCTGTAGGAAGCATATTGGTACCTTATGGCAAGTAACCACTTAACACAAACCCAGAGCTGCTTTACTCAGTACTCTTACATTAATTACAGAGGTATTAGGTGTTTATCAGATAGTAGCTCAGAGAAGCACATGTTCACTCTTTCCTGGCAGCCACCACCACTTTCCCCATAACACCTTGACTGGGAGGCCAGAATATCTATAATACTAATCATTTATGGTGAGTTCACACTGATAAAGTTGCCTGAAGATGAAGACTTGAAATGCCTTGGCTGGTGTGAATTGTGTCAAGAATGTACATTTCATCTTTATGGAAGTCATCCTGTCATGTTTATTACTTAATGAGCTACACACATTCATTTTAACACAACACAGGTTTATTTTAATTCGGATTGTTACCTTTACATGTGTGCTACATGTTTCGGCCTGTACTGAGGCCATCCTAAGGCATGTTAATGCAAAACCTTTACATGGGACATCATAATATATGAAATAGGGCAAAGAAAGGAAATTGCTAAAATTAATATCAGTGAAACTGACTCTGATACATTTAATAGCTGTGTTTTAATGACAGCTGAATAGATCAATTGGGACTCATATTGGAGTGTGATGTGAAGGTACATGATACCTAATAAGATATTCAACATGAAGATAAATATCTACAAACCTCACCAATCCTACCCCACTCTTGCTACTAGTGGTGGGTCCTGTTAAGGTGAGTAACCCATGCTAAGGTTGAGGTAACCAACAATGGAATAAAAATGATTCAGTTTGCAATATCTAATGGTTTAAATGTAAGAAGTACAACGTTTCCACATAAAAATATTCACAAAGAGACATGATATTCAGCAGATGGCAGGACAGCGACACAAACAGATCGTGTTTTAATTAGTAATATATTCAGGAGTGCAGTAACAGACTTCAGAGCACTAAGGGGACCAGACATTGGATCAGATCACAACTTACTGAAGATAAATTTAAAAGTGAAGTTAAGGGTAAAAACTGGAAATAAATATAATGAGAAAAGAAAAATTGTGAATATTTTTCAAAATCCAAAGTGGAAACAAGAATACACTATAGAAATTAATAATAAGTTTGAAATACTGGACAATTCGGATGATGAAGATATTATTCATAATAATATTAATGATAAATGGGAAAACATTAAAACAATAATCAAGGAACTAACAAAACTAAACTAAACAGTAGCTTATAGAAAAAGATGAACGTACAGAAACATTTAAAAATAAATGGCATGATGAGGAACGCAAATTTGCAATAGAATAACCATAGAAAGCAAGAGAATAGTGGTTGTTAAAAGGAAGAAGGGAGAAGGAAGAGCAAGAGTATCACCATAAAAGAAAAGAAGCTCACAAAATAATTAGGAAGAAGAACAGACATACATGAAAAATGTACTAGAATCAATAGAAGAGGATCAGAAGCATAACAACACAAGGAAAATGTATCAAACAGTAAACCAATTTAAGAAAGGATATCAATATAAATTTAGCATAATCAGGAACAAAAAAGGGGAATTGGCAATGAATACAAAGGAAAAAGCAGAAATATGGATAGAATATTTTGACAAATTACTGAACACAGAAGAACCTAGGGAATTAATTAAAAAAGGAAATAAAGAAATTAGTGAAGTTGAAGTAGAAGAACTCACTATAGAAGATGTAAAAAAGGCAATAAGAAACTTAAAAATAGCAAGGCGGCTGGAACTGATGGAAAACATCTGGAATTAATAAAATACGGAGGAAATAAACTACTGAATGAAATGTCTGAACTAGTAAGACAAATCTGGGAGGTGGAAAAGATACCTGAAGAATGAATAGGAACAATAATAGTTCCTATACACAAAAGAGGAGACAGAGATAGCTGTGAGAATTAAATGGGAATAGCACTGGGAAATGCAGCTTACAATATTTTGTCGAATATAATATTGGGAAAAATTAAACCATATATTGAAAAAGTCATGGGGGGACTATCAGAATGGATTTAGAGATGGAAGATCTGTAATTGACAACATATTTGCATTGAAAATAATAAACGAGAAACTTTGAGAGTATAATCAGAGTGTACAATATTTATTTATTGATTTTAAAAAGGCATATGACTCTATAATTAGAGATGCACTGTGAGAATGTATGAAAGAATTTAAAATTCCTACTAAATATGTGTAAAAAAAACAGGAAGTGCAGTTAGAATAAAAGGAACATTGTCATCCTTTTTTTGAAAAAAAAAAAAAAAGCTAGAAAAAAAGAAACAATTCATTAAAAAAATTTTTAACACGCCATTTTGATGGGATATCATTTTTCACCCCCAATATTTCTTCCTCCCATATAATGCTTTTAACCGCCAGTTTTTTTTTGAAAAAAAAAAAAAAAAAAAAAAATATCCTTTTTTTTATTTTTTTTTTTTTT